>Ga0196970_1000285_pt1 | contig 69620 bp, 64 predicted proteins | sample S1v_513CmetaG_FD_148672 | JGI IMG/M metagenome (GOLD analysis project Ga0196970, IMG submission 148672) | Soil microbial communities from Anza Borrego desert, Southern California, United States - S1+v_5-13C | ecosystem: Environmental > Terrestrial > Soil > Desert | place: USA: California...
GCCGATCGAGTACCTGCAGCCCGGCCGCTACCAGCCGCGCCGCCAGTTCGACAACGAGGCGCTGAAGGGCCTCGTCGAGTCGATCCGCGAGAAGGGCATCCTCCAGCCGCTGCTGGTCCGCCGGGTGCCGGGCGGTGCGTCGAACCAGTTCGAGATCATCGCCGGTGAACGGCGCTGGCGCGCCGCGCAGCTGGGCGGCCTGCCCGAGGTGCCGGTCGTCATCCGCGAGCTGACGGATGCCGAGGCGCTGGAAATCGCGCTGGTCGAGAACATCCAGCGCGAGGACCTGACCCCGCTCGAAGAGGCGGAAGGCTACAAGCGCCTGATGGAGGAGTTCGAGCACACGCAGGAGGATCTGGCACGCGTGGTCGGCAAGAGCCGCAGCCACGTCGCCAACATGATGCGCCTGCTGGCCCTGCCCGACGACGTCAAGCGCATGGTCGAGAAGGGCGAGTTGAGCGCCGGCCACGCCCGCGCCCTGCTCACCTCCGACGACCCGGTGAACACCGCGCGCGAGGTGCTGAAGCGCGGCCTCAACGTCCGCCAGACCGAAGACCTCGTGCGCGGCGGCGAGGCGGTGAAGCCGAAGGGCACCAAACGGGGCGATGGCGGTGGCGGCGGCAAGGACGCCGACCTGCTGAACCTGGAGGCGGAGATCTCCGCCTCCATCGGCCTCAAGGTGTCGATCAACCCGCAGGGCCAGGCCGGCACCGTGCTGATCCAGTACCAGACGCTGGACCAGCTGGACGACGTGCTGCGCCGCCTGGGCGGCGAGCGCTGAACCGAGAGCCGGCGGGGATGACCGACGCGGCGGTGCACGCCGGGCAGGCGGCCTACAAGGGCTGGGTCCTGCGCTGGGTCTACGATTTCTGGGTCCTGGGCGTCTCCAACCACCGGATCTGGAAGTGCCCGACGGCGCGCCTGCGGGCGCAGTACGACGCCAACCTGTCGGCCAACCATTTGGACGTGGGCGTCGGCACCGGCTACTACCTGGACCGCTGCCGCGTCCCCTCCCCCGCCCCCCGGCTGGCGCTGATGGACCTCAACCCCAACAGCCTGGAACACGCCGGCGCGCGGGCGGCGCGCTACGCGCCGGAGCTGCTGCAGCGCAACGTGCTGGCGCCGATCGCCTATGACGGGAGCGGATTCGACTCGGTCGGGCTGATGTACCTGCTGCACTGCCTGCCCGGCCGGCTGGAGGAGAAGGCGGTCGCGTTCGACCATCTGCGGCCGCTGATGAACCCCGGCGCAGTGGTGTTCGGCGCCACGCTCGTGCAGGGCGACGTCCCGCGCAGCGCGGCGGCGCAGCGTCTGATGGACGTCTACAACGCCAAGGGCGTCTTCTCCAACCGGCACGATACGATCGAGGGCCTGCGCGCCGAGCTGGCCAAGCGCTTCGCCCGGCCGGAGGTGGAACTGGTGGGCTGCGCCGCCGTGTTCCGGGCCGTGGCCGAGTAACGTCAGGGCACCACGCGCACGCCGGTCGTGTGCACGTAGAACGTCCCGACGTTCGTCGCTACCTCCATCTGCATGGGCACCACCCTGCCCTGCGGCTCCACGCGCTTGAACCAGAGCTTGGCCGTGCGGTCGACGCCCTGCACGAAGAACTTCTCCGGGTTGAGATCCCTCTGGAAGCCGGCGACGGGGCGCAGCGTCACCTGGCAGGCGTCCGCCGGGCCGGCGGCCATGCGCCGGCTCGAGGGCTCCAGAACCTCGCGGCCGAGCGGCTTCATCAGCACGTCGTAGCGGCGGCGCCCGTCGTAGACCGGATAGCGGCCGGTGCAGGCGGACGCGCCGCCCGCCGCGGCGATCACCGCGGCGCCGACGCTCAGCGGGTCGGCGGTGCCGCGCGTCGCCTCCTCGGGGATCAGCTTGGCGTCGTCGGGATCGCGGGGCGGCTCCATCCGCACCGCCGGCGCGGCGCCGGAAAAATCCATGCGCAGCACGTCGCGCTTGCGGCGAAGCTGCCGCTCGCTCTTGAAGCGCGCCGGCCTGACCGACGGGTTGCCGAGCGTGCCGGCGGCCTCGGCCTCATAGCGGAAGGTGGTGAAGAGCGTGATCCACGAGGCCCAGCCGGCGTCGACGCGGATGGCGTAGGGACCGCTCGCGGTGCCGGTGGCGTCCAGGCGCAACGTCCCCTCGGCGATGCGCAGACCGCCGCCGTAGGCGGTGAAGTCCAGCTCCAGCGTCGCCGCCACAGTGGGCGCGGCGGTCAGCAGGGCGGACGCGGCGAGGATCGCGAGGCGCATTCCGGTGCACGGCGGAGGTTGCGGGCACTGGAAACATCGCGCGGACGGGGGCCGCGTCCAGGCGCCCCCTCCCTATGCGCCGGCGTCGCGCCTTGTGGCGGGTTTCGCTGTCTTCCAAGGAACGCCCGACGTTGGGTTTTCGCTGACGCTCAACCCAACCTACAGGAGCGTTGCAGGTAGGTTGGGTTCAGCCGCAGGCGCAAACCCAACGTTCCTTGGTCTGCTATTCAGAGGCGTGAGAGATGGAGCCTACCGGCGGGCCAGCGAGGCGATCTGGAACAGGACGCGGGCGCAGATGGTCTGGTCGGGCATGTTGGTGCGCTTGCACTCGGCCTCGGCCTCGGTCAGGCGGTCGAGTGCCTGACGCACCAGGGGGGGCGTCCAGCGCCGCGCCTGCCCCGTGAAGCGCGCCTTCATCTTGTAGAAGACCGGCGGGCGCAGCGACTCGACGGCGGCGTCCGGCGACTTGCCGGCGGCGACCTGCGCGGCGACCAGGTGCAGGCGCTGGAAATGGCGTTGCGCGCCCCGCAGGATCGGCACCGGGACGACACCCTCGGCGAACAGCCGGGCCAGCGAGCGGTCGAGTGCTGCGAAGTCGCCGTCGGCGGCGGCCCAGATGGGCTGGTCCATCTCCAGCGTCGCGCTGTCGCCGACGCAGGCCTGCACGTGCTCCAGCGTCACGCGCTTGTCCGTGCCCATGTAGAGCGCCAGCTTGTCGATCTCGCCGCGCGCGACCAGACGGTCGCCCACGAGGTTGGCGGCGAGAAAGCCGATGGCGTCCGGGTCGGCCTGCAGCCCGTGCGCCTGTAGCAGGTCGGCGACGACGCGGCCGAGCGACGCCTCCTCCTCCACATAGCAGGGGATGGCGGCACCGGCGTCGGCCCCTTCGAACAGCAGGCGCAGCTTCGACCGGGCGCTGAGGTCGCCGGACTCGACGACGATCAGCGTGTCGCCCGGCGGCGGGGCGGCGAAGAAGCTGGTGAAGGCGGAGGTCGTGTTGTCCTCGGCATCGCGCACGCGCACCAGCCGGCGCCCGCCGGTGAGCGCGATAGCGGCGGCCTCGTCGGCCAGACGGGCCGGATCCTCGGCCAGGGCCTTGCCGTAGAACTCGGCGACTCGGAACGGATCGGCGAGGTCGGGCACCACCAGCTTGCCCAGCGCGGTGGCGCGGTCGCGCACCAAGCCGGCGTCGGGGCCATAGAGCAGCACCGCCCGCACCTTCGGGTCGGGATTCCGAAGGAACGCGTCGACCGCCTTGCCCTGCAGTTTCACGGCGTGATGGTCGCCTTAGTTGCCGCGGGCGAAGTACATCGCCACGCGGTTGGTGATCTCGTCGGAGATCTGGATGAGCCCGCGCTCGTAGGCGTTGTCCACCGTCTGCAAGGCGCCGTAGTGCTCCTCCAGCACGTTGTAGCCGATCAGCGCACGGCTGCTGGCCTGGAAGACCACCTTGCCGTTGCTGGTGTCCACGAGCTTGTAGGGCACGTTGAGCACCAGCTGCGCGCGCTCCGCCGAGGCGTCCTTGCGCAGCGCCAGCTTCTGCTCGAACGCGGTGATCGAGGCGTCCAGCCGGTGCGTCGTCTTCGACGGGCGCGTGTCCGGGTAGAAGCGGTCGATCAGCAGGTTGCGCAGCTGCTGGCCGTGCCGGTCGGGCAGGTTGGCGATGTCGACCTGGGCCAGCTTGTCGGCGGCACCGGCACCGACCGAGCGGTCGCCGTACAGCGGCTGGAAGCCGCAGCCGGGCAGGAAGGCCAGCAGGGCCGCGGCGCCGGCCGCGGTGAGGACGCTGCGTCTAGACCACGACATTGATCACCCGGTTCGGTACGACGATGACCTTGCGCGCCGGCTTGCCTTCCATCGCGCGCAGGACGTTGGGATCGGCCAGCGCCGTCTGTTCGGCGACGTCGTTGGCGCAATCGCGCGGCAGGGCGATCTCGGCGCGGCGCTTGCCGTTCACCTGGACGGCCACCGTGATGGTGTCGTCGGTGGCCAGTGCCGCGTCGGCCTCCGGCCACGCTTGGTCGACCAGCAGCGTCTCGTGGCCCAGCTGCGCCCACAGCTCCTCCGCCAGGTGCGGCATCATCGGGCCGATCATGCGCACCAGCGCCTCGAAACCTTCCCGCAGCACCCAGGCCTCGCCGGCGCCCTTGCCATCCAGTTCGGCCAGGGCATTGGACAGCTCGCGCACACGGGCGACGGCCTTGTTGAAGCGGAACTTCTCCAGGTCGTCGCCGACGCCCGCGATGGCCTTGTGGATCAGGCGGCGGGCCGCCTGCGCGGTGTCGGACAGCTCGGCCGGCAGCGGCGTGCCGGCGGCGGGCAGCGCCACCGGCGGCTCGGTGATCATGCGCCAGACGCGGCTGATGTAGCGCCAAGCACCGTCGATGCCAGCCTCGGTCCACTCCAGGTCGCGCTCCGGCGGGCTGTCGGACAGCATGAAGAAGCGGGCGGCGTCGGCGCCGTACGACTCGATGATGTTCGCCGGGTCGACGACGTTCTTCTTCGACTTCGACATCTTCTCGACGCGGCCGACGGTGACCGGCGCGCCGTTGTCGACGCGGACCATGTCGCCCTTGTCGTTCTTCACGATGTCGGCCGGCGACAGCCAGGCGCCGGTGCCGGCGTCCTTGTACGTCTCGTGGTTCACCATGCCCTGGGTGAACAGGCCGGCGAACGGCTCCGTGATGTCCCAGTAGCCGCAATGGCGCAACGCCCGCGTCCAGAAGCGCGAGTAGAGCAGGTGCAGCACGGCGTGCTCGATGCCGCCGATGTACTGGTCGACCGGCATCCAGTAGTCGACCGCCTCGCGCGTGAAGCCGGCCTTCTCCTCATGGGGCGAGCAATAGCGGGCCGGGTACCACGACGACTCGATGAAGGTGTCGAAGGTGTCGGTCTCGCGCACCGCCGGCTTTCCGCAGGACGGGCAGGCCGTGTGCTTCCACGTCGGGTGGTGGGACAGCGGGTTGCCCGGCTTGTCGAAGGCCACGTCCTCCGGCAGCACGACGGGCAGCTGGTCCTCCGGCACGGGGACGACGCCGCACGACTCGCAGTGGATCATGGGGATCGGGCAGCCCCAGTAGCGCTGGCGCGACACGCCCCAGTCGCGCAGGCGGTACTGGGTGGTGCGCTCACCCTGCCCCGCCGCCTCCAGGCGCTTGCCCACCTCCTCCTTGGCGGACTCGACGTCGAGGCCGTCCAGGAAGGCGGAATTGCGCAGCACGCCGGGGCCGGTGTAGGCCTCGTCGCCCACCGTGAAGCCGGCGGGGTCGGCATCGGCCGGGATGACCACCGGCTTGACCGGCAGCCCGTACTTGCGGGCGAAGTCGAGGTCGCGCTGGTCGTGCGCTGGACAACCGAAAATAGCGCCCGTGCCGTATTCCATCAGCACGAAATTCGCCACGCAGATGGGCAGCTCCCAGCTCGGGTCGAACGGGTGGACCACCTTCAGGCCGGTGTCGAAGCCGCGCTTCTCGGCGGTTTCGATCGCCTCCTCGCTGGTGCCCAGGCGGTTGCACTCGGCGATGAACTCGGCCAGCTCGGGGTTGCCCTGCGCCAGCTCGGCCGCCAGCGGGTGGTTGGGGGAGATGGCCGCGAAGGACGCGCCGAACAGCGTGTCAGGGCGCGTGGTGAAGACCTCCAGCCGCTCCGATCGTCCTTTGACTTCAAAGCGGAAGCGCACGCCGGTGGACTTGCCGATCCAGTTCTCCTGCATCAGGCGCACGCGCTCGGGCCAGCGCTCCAGCTCCTCGATGCCCTTCAGCAGGTCGTCGGCGAAGTGGGTGATCTTCAGGAACCACTGCGACAGCTTGCGCTTCTCGACCAGGGCACCGGTGCGCCAGCCGCGGCCGTCGATCACCTGCTCGTTGGCCAGCACCGTGTTGTCGACGGGATCCCAGTTGACCCACGACTCCTTCCGGTAGGCCAGCCCGGCCTTGTAGAAGTCGAGGAACATCTTCTGCTCGTGGCGGTAGTACTCCACGTCGCAGGTGGCGATCTCGCGGTCCCAGTCGACCGACAGGCCCATGGACTTCAGCTGGGCGCGCATGGCGGCGATGTTCTCGCGCGTCCACTTGGCCGGGTGCACGCCCTTCTCCAGGGCGGCGTTCTCGGCCGGCAGGCCGAAGGCGTCCCAGCCCATCGGGTGCAGGACGTTGAAGCCCTTGCCCCGCTTGTAGCGCGCGATGACGTCGCCGATGGTGTAGTTGCGGACGTGGCCCATGTGGATGCGCCCCGACGGGTAGGGGAACATCTCCAGCACATAATACTTCGGCCGGGAGGCGTCCTCGCGGGCCGCGAAGCAGGCCCGCTGCTCCCACACCGCCTGCCACTTCGCTTCGGTTTCCTTGACGTTGTAGCGCGACATGGCGGTTGACTTGTTCCGTTCCTGCAAATCCGAAAATCCGACGGCGAGCCCGGGGCGGGCGGCGGCCGTGCCGGCGCCGCCCTGCCCGGCCGCTTACTGGGAGACGTTCTGGGCGATGCGCAGCTGGCGCGCGCGGGTGAGGATCGAGTCCTCCAGCGTCGACGAGGTGCCCGGATCGACCGGCACGTCGCGCCAGTCCGCACCGTTGCGCTGCTGGCGGAAGACCGAGGCGCGCACGCCGTCGGCGCGCAGCTGGCGGTCGAGGATGTAGAGGTTGACCTTGACACGCTCGTTCGGCGTCTCGGGCGGCGTGTACCAGTCGGTGAGGATGACGCCGCCGAACGGGTCGGCCGAGGCGATCGGCATGAAGGACAGCGTGTCCAGCGACGCGCGCCACAGGAAGCCGTTGACGCCCAGGCCGTTGGGGTCGCCCTCCGACTTCTTCTTGTTGCCGCCGAACAGGCTCAGGCCACCGTCGCCGCCGAAGACGCTGCCGAACTTGTAGGATTCGCGCTTGAGGTGCTCGCTGTGGGTTTCGGTCTGGCCGCCCCAGCTCGAGCAGCCGGCCACGGCCAGCGATGCGAGGATCACGGGGGCGAAGAAGGCGGTGCGGAAGCGGCGCATGGTCGGAAACATCATCTCAAGGAGTGGGTTGCCGCAGGCGTGCCCGCGCGCAGATGCCGCAGAAAAGACCATAAAACCATCGGATCGCGCAACAGCCGATGCGCGCCGACGCGGTGCAGCAAGACCCCCTCCGGGCACCTTCGCGGTGTGGTCCGTTAGACACACTGTTCCATGAAAGCTGCAATTTTGAACTTTACGGCTTGCTGGCTTCGGCTGAGGTGCGTAGGACAGTCACAGCCTGGAAGTTGACCCGGCTATACAATTTGCTGCCAGGATGGAGGCAACATCATGAATCGGTATCTGCTGGCGGGCTGCGCCGCCGTTGCTCTCGCGATGGGAAGCGGCGCGGCCAATGCCCAGGCCAAGTTCGAGGTCAAGGTCGGTGGCGACGCGTACTTCGAAGGCGGCTACGTCGACCAGGACCTGGACTCGGGCCTGCGTTCGGTCGAGTTCCGTAACCGTTTCCGTCTGAACATCGTTCCGTCGGCCAAGGCCGACAACGGTCTCGAGTACGGCGGCCGCATCCGCATCCGCGCCGCGGGCAACAGCCGCAACACCGACGCCGACCGCGCGTACATCTTCGTGCAGGGCTCGTTCGGTCAGGTCCGCATGGGTGTGTCGAACACCTTCAACGACGAGACCGTCGTTTCGCGCCCGATCGACTACCTGCCGTTCGGCCTGTACGATCAGGCTCTGAACTACGTCGGCCCGACCGGCACCGGCGGCACGGGCGGCGGTCTGGCCGCCATCAACCGCGCTGGCGGTGGCAGCATCGTGTGGCCGTCGCTGGCCCCGGACGTCGCCACGAAGATCGTCTACTTCTCGCCGCGCTTCGCCGGCTTCCAGTTCGGCGCTTCGTACACCCCGAACGGCAACAGCTCGAACACGGACGTTGATCGTCTCGAGCGCGCCGCCATCGGCACCGGCACCCTCACCCCGTACTTCCAGGACGAGCTGGAAATCGGCGTGAACTACAACAACACCTTCGGCGGCGTGACCGTCAAGGGTAGCGCCGGCTACATGTGGGGTGAGGCGACTGAGAGCACCACCAGCGCCAACAACTTCAAGAACCTGAACGCCTGGATGGCCGGTCTGCAGGTCGGCTACGCCGGCTTCGCGGTGGGCGGCAGCTACACCGACTTCGGCAAGAGCGGCCAGCGTCAGGCCGCGGGCATCTTCAACGAGAACGCCCGCGTGTGGCAGCTGGGTGCGCAGTACACCACTGGCCCGATCGTCGTCGGCGCCGGCTGGATGTACGGCCAGGATCAGGGCTCGGCCACGACCATCGGCAAGCGCAAGGTCAACGTCTACGAGATCGGCGCCAGCTACACCGTGGCTCCGGGTCTCGCCGTTCAGGCCCAGTACGACTACGTGAAGACCGACTTCGAGGGCTCGGCTCTCGACGACAAGGCGAACGTGATCGTCCTGCGCACGACCCTGGCGTTCTAATCGAACGTTGGTTCGCGAAGGAGGCGGCAGCTTCGGCTGCCGCCTCTTTTTTTTGTGCCTTTTTTCTGTGCAATTCGCTCTATTTTGCGGCAGCGAATGTGCCAGAAATGCAGCAAACTGAAAAATACGCGTGATATCAGCGGCTTACGTATGTGTCGCGAAGGTCACACTGTCTCATGACCGCACGCCTTCGGTTTCTTGCGCCTTGCGCGAACATTTCCGTCCGGTTTAACTCGACCTCGACAACGATACCGTTTCCGGCCCTCCCCAATCGGCCGCTCGTCAAGAGGATTGACCTATGATGAAGCGTTCTCTCGCTCTCGGCTGCGCCGCGGTCGCGTTCGCCGCGACCTCCGGCACCGCCCTCGCCCAGGCCAAGTTCGACGTCACCGTCGGTGGCGATGCGTTCCTCCAGGGCGCCTACATCGACCAGGACGATGACGCCGGTCTGCGCAGCTTCGAGACGCGCAACCGCTTCCGTCTGGTCGTGACCCCGACCGCCAAGGCCGACAACGGCCTGGAGTACGGCGGCCGCGTCCGCATCCGCGCCGCCTCCGGCGCCCGCACCACCGACGCCGACCGCGCGTACATCTTCGCCAGCGGCGCCTTCGGCACCCTGCAGGGCGGCGTGATCAACGGCCTGTCGGACGAGTACGGCATCATCGGTCCGAACGTCGAAGGCATCGCCGGCGGTGCGGACAACGCCACGCTGGAGTTCCTGACCGGCTCGTCGTCCTACAACTCGGGTCTCGCGGCCAGCGCGCAGAACTTCCGCAACCTGGTCAGCGGCGACGTCGGCACCAAGGTCGTCTACCTGACGCCGAAGTTCGCCGGCTTCACCGGCGGCATCTCCTACTCGCCGCGCACCGGCGACCACAACACCAGCGTCAACCGCCTGGAGCGCCTGCCGTTCGCCAGCGGCCAGCGCGCCGTGGACTACCAGGACATCGTCGAGGTCGGTGCGAACTACGCCAACGAGTTCGGCGCGGTCACGGTCGAGGCGTCGGCCTACTACCAGTTCGGCAAGGCCACCGACACCACCGGCGGCGGCGTTGCGACCTACGAGGACCTGTCGTCCTACAACATCGGCCTGAACGTCGGCTTCGCCGGCTTCAAGGTCGGCGCCATGTACATGAACGCCGGCGACAGCGGCTACAACAAGAACACCGCCGTCAACTTCAGCCGCACCAAGCAGGACGTCTGGATCCTCGGCGCCAACTACACCACCGGCCCGATCATCCTGGCCGCCAACTACCTGCGCTACAAGGATGCCGGCGACCTGACCGTGAACGGCTCGTCGAAGCTGGACCTGTACCAGGCGGGCGTGACCTACACCGTCGCCCCGGGCCTGACGGCCGGCCTGGAGTACAGCTACTTCAAGGCCCGCCACGACGACACCGTGTCGTTCCCGAACGACAAGGGCAGCATCATCATGCTGGACACCCGTCTGGCCTTCTGATCGGCAGCACCGGGTCAACGGCAACGGCGGCGGAGCAATCCGCCGCCGTTCGCTTTTGTGGAACCTACTTCTTCCCGCCGTTCTCGCAGAGCAGCAGCATGATGGCGTCCTGCACGGGCGCCCAGAACAGCATCAGCTGCTTCTTGTCCGCGTCGGCCGTGTAGACGGCCAGACCCGGCTCGGCCACTTTGCTGGTCACCTCGGTGATGGTGTAACCGACCGCCTTGAAGGCGCCCATGGTCGACTGGAAGATGCGGTCGGCCCGCGCCTGCGCCCCGGCCGCGTCCAGGCCGGCGAACTCCCAGCCATAGCTTTCCAGCCGTCCGCAGGTCCGCCCGATGCCGGCGGCCACCGGCCCCATGTACTCCGCATAGGTGCCGTCGTCCTTCAGGGGGAACGGCCGCTCGGTGAAGCGCACGCCGGCCAGCGGCGATCCCTCCACGGTGGCGGGGCCCCCCGGCTTTTGTTCGGCCGGTTTCTGTTCGGCCGGCTTCTGTTCGGCGGGCGCCTGTTGCGCCGGCTTCTGCTGCGGGGTCGGTGCGGGCTGCGCCGGCTTCGTGCCCTGGGCGAAGGCCGGCGACGCGGCGAGGGCCGTCAGCAGCACGGAAGCGATCCAAACTCGCATGTCCCTTGTCTCCTCGAACGCTTGCGTTTCGACGGGGCGTCCGTTACCACGCCGCCGCCGCCGGTGTATACATCAGCGCTTGCACCCATCGGGCGACGAACCGGAGAACAGCCATGCCCGCTACCGACTCCCTCCCCACCATCGCCGCCCGCCTTGCCGAGGTCCGCGCCACCATCGCCGAATCCTGCGCCGCCGCCGGCCGCGACTCGGGCGCGGTGACGCTGGTCGCCGTGTCGAAGACGCACGGGCCCGACGCCATCGCCCAGGCTCTGGACGCCGGCCAGCGCGTGTTCGGCGAGAACCGCGTGCAGGAGGCCAAGGCCAAGTGGCCGGACCTCAAGGCGCGCCATGCCGGGATCGAGCTGCACCTCATCGGCCCGCTGCAGACCAACAAGGTGAAGGACGCGGTGGCGCTGTTCGACGTGATCGAAACGGTGGACCGCCCGAAGCTGGCCGAGGCGCTGGCGGCGGAGATGGCGCGCAGCGGCCGGCGCCCGCGCTGCCTGATCGAGGTGAACACCGGCGAGGAGCCGCAGAAGGCCGGCATCCTGCCCGCCGACGTCGATTCGTTCGTCGCCGCCTGCCGCGATCAATACGGCCTGCCCGTGACCGGCCTGATGTGCATCCCGCCGCAGGACGAGGAGCCGGCCATGCACTTCGCGCTCCTGGCCGAAATGGCCCGGCGCAATGGCCTCGCCGAAATCAGCATGGGCATGAGCGGCGATTACCCCACCGCCATCCGCTTCGGCGCCACCCACGTGCGCGTCGGCACCGCCATCTTCGGCGCCCGCGAGTCGTGGCAGCCGGAATAGGGTCGACGTTGGGTTTGCGCCTGCGGCTTAACCCAACCTACGTGGAACGTTTCGGTAGGTTGGGTTGAGCGCCAAAACCCAACGGCCGCGTCCGTCACGGCTCCACGACGCGCAGCACCGTGTCCGGCCCGCAGCTCGCCAGCAGGCGCAGCAGGTCGGCGATCTCCAGCGCGACGCAGCCCGCGGTTGGTTCCCAGTCGGGGCGGGCGACGTGCATGAACACCGCACTTCCCATTCCCGGCACCACGGGGTCGTCGTTGTGGCCCAGCACGACGATGACGTCGTAGACGTGATCGTCCCGCCAAAGCTCCTCGTGGCTGGCGGGGTAGGGGCGCTTGACCGGGCGGTTGTAGGCCGGGTCGGCCGGATCGTCGCACCAGCCGTCGTCCGGTGCTATGGCCTGCGTCGGCAGGGCGGTTTGGGGCGGGGGCACGCGGTCGGGCCGCCACAGGACGCGGCGCAGCGCCCAGATGCCGACGGGGGTGGCCCCGTCGCCTTCCCGCTTGTCGGCGCGCACGCCGCCGCGGCCCAGCGCGCACCGCGCCGTTCCGCCCGGCCACGCCAGCCGCCCGTCGGGGAACACCGTGATCTCCATGGCGGCACTCACCGGTCCGTCACCCCTCAACCCGACACCCGCACGCCCGCCGGCGCGGTGCGGACGGCGGAAGCCTTCCTGGCGGCCTCGTACTTGGCGAGGTTGCGCATCATCACGTCGGACAGCATGTCCGGCGGCACCGGCGTGGGGGCGGCGGCCGACTTGCCTTCAACCGGTTTGGCACCCTCGGTTCCGGCGGCGGCCGGGGCGGGCTGCGGGGTCGTCTGGGAAGCGGCGGAGGCGTTGGCCGCCGCCATCGCCGCGGCGGCGCCCGGCGTGGGCGCGGTGCGCGCCGTGGCGGCGTGCTTGGCCTGCATGGTGTTGGCCAGGATGGTGTCGCGGGCCGGCATGCGACTCGGCCGGTGCTCGCCGGCCGCGGCCGCGAAGGCGTCGCGCGGGCCGGTGACGGTCCCGCCGGCCGGTGCCTTGGCCGAGGCCGCTGCCGTGCCTGCGCCCGCGGCGACGGCGCCCGCCGGCATCGCCGCCTGCATCGCCGCCTGCGTCCCCGTCTGGGCGGACGGGGCAGGGGAGACCGGGGCAGCCGCAACGGCCGCGGGTGCGGCCTTGGCGGCAGGCGCCGCCTGGGCCACCGCGATGCCGTGGTTGTTCGGGTCGTCGAAGCCCAGCGCGGCCATGGCGTGGCCTTCGATGCTCTTGCCGGTGGACTGCTCGACCACCGCGCCGAACATCGAGGTGACGGCGCCCAGCGGGCCGCCGTACAGCATGCCGCCCATCACCTGCTGGGCCGGCTTGATGGTGTCGCCGGTGAGGCTGCGGTAGATGGTGCCGACGACGGGGATGTGCTGCAGCGGGTTGACGACGTCCAGGAAGTCCAGGAACGACATCTCGCCGGGCTGGTCGTACGGCTCCTCCGTCGCGCTGCGGACGATGGGGCTGTAGGAGGACTCGCGCTGCACGGCACGCGCGCTGGCGGCGGCATCAAAGGTGGTTGCGTCGATCGCCATGGGCCGGTCCTCCGGACAAAAGGGTCCGAACTCCCTAGTGCAACCGCCGTGCCAGCCAAAACGGCCGATTCCGCGCCGGATTCCCGCCGTTTTTCGCTCCTTTCGGCCGGCCCCGGCAACTCCTGCCGGGCGGCGGTCGATTCCTGCCCGGCTAAATTGTCGGCGCTCAGAACATATGGCCGCTGCGTTCCGCCTTGGTGCGCAGGTAGGCCTCGTTGTGGCCGTTGGCGGCGAAGATGTGCGGCACGCGCTCCACCACCTCGATCCCGCAGCGGGCGAGCTGGCGCAGCTTCTCCGGGTTGTTGGTCATCAGCCGCACGCTGCGGAAGCCCAGCTGGCGCAGCATCTCCGCCGCCGGCAGGTAGACGCGCTCGTCCGCCTCGAAGCCCAGCATCTCGTTGGCGTCCACAGTGTCGAAGCCGCGGTCCTGGATGCGGTAGGCGCGCAGCTTGTTGACCAGCCCGATGCCCCGCCCCTCCTGCGCCAGGTACAGCAGGACGCCGCTGCCCAGGCTGGCGATCTCCTTGATGGCGCCGCGCAGCTGCTCGCCGCAGTCGCACCGCAAGGACCCCAGCAGGTCGCCGGTGAAGCATTCGGAATGCAGCCGCGCCAGCACGGGGGCGTCGGGATCCGGGTCGCCGATGATGATGGCCAGATGCTCCGGCCCGCCGTCGGCCGGGCGGAAGGCGACGATGCGCGTGTGCTCCGCCCCGTCCAGCGGCACGCGGGCGTCGGCCACCTGGCGCAGCGTGCGCACCACGTGCACGCGGTAGTCGGCGACGTCGTGCGCCCGCGCCATCAGCACGTCGTGGCGCGCCGCCCAGGCGGCGGCGCTGCCGCGCAGGCCGCGCACCGGCACCAGCACGGCCGCCGGCAGCAGGCGCGCCAGCTTGGCGAGGTCGACGGCCGCCGCCTCCTGCGTGCCGGGCGCCGCCATGGCGCCGCTCAGCCCGGCGGGCAGGGGCACGGCCGGCCGCTGCTCGGGATCGGCCAGCATCAGCGCGTCGCCGGCGGTGAAGCCGTGGGGCAGGGTGAGCACCACGGCCCCCTCGCCCTCCGCCGTCAGGCTCAGTGCCAGCGCGCGCCGCTTGCTGACCGCCAGCACGGCGTCGCCGCCGCCGGCCAGCGCGCGCAGGCGCGCCAGCGTGTCGGCGGCCAGCGACTCCACGGACAGGACGAGCGCGGCGCTGCCGTCCGCCCCTTCGATGGCGACGGGCTCGCCGCGGCGCAGCGCCGCGAGCACGCGGTCGACGGCGCGCAGGACGGCCTCGTCGATGGGGTGGGCGGGGGTGGGGTGGACGTCAGCGTACATCGTGTAGAAGCCGGTGCTTGTGGCCGCCGTGCGAACCGGCGACTCGGGAACGTGCGCCGAACCCTAGCGATGACGAACGAGAAATGCAAAAGCGCATGCATCCGTCCAAAGTTTCGGGCCAGGGTTTCGACCCGCCAATCATGGGACCGCCTGGATATGGTGCGGCGATCGCCTGTTCCCAGGGTGCGCCCGGCGGGTGGTGCCGGGCAAGCGCTTCCCGTGCGCCGGTGTGTTGCGCGCCGTGGAACGATCCGCCCCGGCCGCCAAGGCCGGTCAGGACAACCGAAATACCGCGTGCTAAGGTTCGTGCCGGACGGCCCGGAACACCGACGATCGGCATGAATCCCGCCAAGCGCATCCTACTGGTCGACGACGACGAGGCCCTGCGGCAATCACTGGCCGAACAGCTCCACATGCTCGAGGAGTTCGAGACGGCGGAGGCCGGCACCGCCGCCGCCGCGCTGGAGATCGCGCGCCGCGACCCCTTCGCCGCCATCCTGCTGGACGTCGGCCTGCCCGACATGGACGGGCGCGACCTGTGCCGCGTGCTGCGGCGCGACGGCGTGCGCTGCCCCATCATCATGCTGACGGCGGCCGGCAGCGACGCCGACGCCATCCTGGGCCTCGACTCGGGCGCCAACGACTATGTCACCAAGCCGTTCCGGCTGGGCGTCCTGCTGGCCCGCCTGCGCGCCCAGCTGCGCCAGTTCGAGCAGAGCGAGGACGCCGTCTTCAGCATCGGCCCCTACACCTTCCGCCCCTCGGCCAAGCTGCTGGTGGAGGAGGCGCGCAACCGCAAGATCCGCCTGACCGAGAAGGAGACGGCGATCCTGAAATACCTGTACCGCGCCGGCGACAAGGTGATCGGCCGCGACACGCTGCTGGGCGAGGTGTGGGGCTACAACGCCGGGGTGACGACGCACACGCTGGAGACGCACGTCTACCGCCTGCGCCAGAAGATCGAGCGCGACCCGTCGAACGCCCGGATCCTGGTGACCGAACCGGGCGGGTACCGGCTGGTGCCGTAGGGAAGCGCCCGTTACCGCGGGCCCTTGCCGCGCCGTTCGGCGATCGTGACCTCGCCGGTGTAGCCGATCCAGCGGCGCCGCGCGTTGTCGGGACCCCCGGCCATTCCGCCCATGCGCGCCCCCTGCGGGCGCCACAGCCCGCGCCCGCGCGGCACCACGGGCAGCAGCCGCACCTTGCGGCCGACGATCGCCAGCCGGCGGCGCCAGTGCGCCACCACCTGAACCGAGGTGCCGACGCGGCGCGCGATCTCCTGGTCGGACAGCATGGCGCTGCCGGGGTCCTGCAAGTGGTCGAGGATGGCGCGGCGCTTCTCCACCGTGGTGTGGCGGCTGTGCCGGCGCTCCAGCGCCTTGCCCAGATCCCACAGCTTCTCGGCCGTCTCGCGGGCCAGGGTGCGCCAGCGGTCCGCCTCCTCCTTCTGCTTCTCCATGTCGCCGCTGGCCTTTTCCAGCTGGCGCTTCAGCGCGGCGACCTCGCGCTCCAGGTCGCCCACCTGCCGGCGCAGGCCCAGCACCACCTGATCGGGCGGCGGCGGGGTGACGGGCGGCTGCGGCGGGGTGGGCGGGGGTTCGGGGTCGGGAGCCGGGCGGGCGGCGGCGTTGGCCAGGTCGCGGAACGTCAGGCCGGCGCGGGACAGCATGATCCGCGCGGCGCGCAGCGCCGACAACGCCTCGCCCTGGTGCTCCGACTCGGCCATGGCGAGGACTTTGGCGAGCTTGGCTGGATCCATCCGTGGTTCGGCCGTTGATCCGTCCCGGCGCCGCGCGGGCGGCGAAACATGGGCGAAGAGTGGAGTCTGGGCGACACTACCACATCTTATGGTCTGCGGCACCCCCACATGTAGGGGCAGCCCCTACGGACGCCGCTTCCGCCCGGCCATCCGCGTTCCGTCCGCTTTTCCCCTCGACTTGGCCGCGCGCCCTGAGCACGATGCGCGGACCATGACGTCCTTTTCCGCGCGCTTCTGGGGTGTGCGCGGCAGCATCGCCGCTCCCGGTCCCGATACCGTCCGCTACGGCGGCAACACCGCCTGCCTGGAGGTGCGGTGCGGCGACGCCGTGCTGGTGTTCGACGCCGGCACCGGCATCCGCCCGCTGGGCGTGGAACTGGCGAAGGGCGGGGCGGTCGACCTGGACCTGTTCCTCACCCACACCCACCTTGACCACATCTGCGGCCTGCCGTTCTTCGCCCCGGCCTTCTGCGCCGCCAGCCGGCTGCGCGTGTGGGCCGGCCACCTGCCGCCGGGGCGCACCATCCGCTCGGTGGTGGGCGACATGATGACGGCACCGCTCTACCCGATCCCGGTGGAGACGTTCCGCGCCGACTGCGACTTCCGCGAGTTCGCCTGCGGCGCGACGCTGACGCCGCGGCCGGGCATCGCCATCCGCACCGCACCCCTCAACCACCCCAACGGCGCCGTCGGCTACCGCGTGGAATACGCGGGGCGCAGCCTGTGCTTCGTCACCGACACCGAACACCTGGCGCAGGGGCGCGACCCCGCCGTGCTGGACCTCGTGCGCGGCGCCGACGTCATGATCTACGACAGCACCTACACGGACGAGGAATACCCGCGCCACGCCGGCTGGGGCCATTCCACGTGGCAGGAGTGCGTGCGGCTGGCCGACGCCGCCGGGGTGGGGCGCGCCTTCATCTACCACCACGACCCCGGCCGCACCGACGACGCCCTCGACGCCATCGCCGAGGCCGCCGCCCGCCTGCGCCCCGGCACCGAGGTCGCCCGCGAGGGGCAGGACATCCAGCTCTGAGAATCGCACCGGTCGGTTCCCGAGTCGCGACTCGGAAACCGGCCGCCGTGTCCGTGCCGGGTGAACGCCAACACCCGAACCGGCCTGTGACGTGCCTGTGACCGCGCGGTGACCGAAAAAAGACGTTTTTCGAGTGCGAATGTAACGTCACGCTGTAACGGCTTGGCAAACCTATGATATGAACGTGGCTTGCAACCGGCAGGGGAAACCCGGGGGTGGGCATGCGACGTTCTTCGCGCCTGGGCGCGCTCATGGTCGTCATCGGCGGCATCCTGTCGGGATGCGCAACCTCTCCCCCCGTCGCCACGACCGGCGACGCCCCGCGAACGGTCAGCCTCCTGCACCCGGCCAGCGGCGAAGCCGTCTCCGTCACCTACTGGCGTCCCGGCCAGGGCTACGACCCGCGCGCCATGGCGGAGGTCAACGGCATCTTCCGCGACCGGCGCACCGGCGACACCACCCCGATCGACCCGCGCCTCATCGACTATCTGGTGGAGCTGCGCGACCGGCTGGGCGTGGGGGAGGAGACGCCGATCCACCTCACCTCCGGCTACCGCACGCAGGCGACCAACGCCGCGCTGTCGCGCAGCAACCCGAACGTGGCCGAGCACAGCTACCACATCCGTGGCCAGGCCCTGGACTTCCGCATTCCCGGCGTGACGCCGCAGCGCGTGGCCGAGGCGGCGGCGGGCATGCAGCGCGGCGGCTACGCCGCCTACGGCCACACCGGCCACGTGCACATCGACACCGGCCCTTTCCGCACCTGGACGCCGAAGGGCGGCGACGGCAAGCCCACCGACGGCATCCTGGAGGCGCGCGCCACTGCGCCGAAGCCGGCGGCACCCGCACCGAAGGCCGAGCCGCCGAAGGTGGAAGTCGCGCAGGCGCCCGCCCCCAAACCCGCCGAACCCCGAGTCGCCGAGGCCCGCCCAGCTCCCGCGCCCGCCGCCAAACCCGCGTCCGGCAAGGCCGGCGAAGCCGACTTGGCGCGCGTGCGCATGGTGCTGGTCAACCTCTCCGCCCAGGACGCCCCGGCCAGGGACAAGCGCGTCACGCGGTGACGCGCGGGTGAGAGGGCCGGCCCTCTCGCGCTCTCCCGGCAGGGGCGGGAGCCCCTGCACCCCGTCACGTCAGGAACGACTCGAGGCCGGCGCAGAAGGCCCGGAAGCTGGGGGAGCGGTTGCGCGCCGGCTCCATGTGTTCGGCGACCTCGCGCGCAACCTTGATCTTCGGGAACACCGGCAGGTCGTAACCGGCCTCCTTCAGCTCGCGGTGCAGCGCCTCGCAGGTGCCGCCCCTGATGGCGTCCGGGTCCCGGTACGCCTTGCGACGGTGGAGCGTGACGGGCAGCCGGTCATAGGCGGCGTACAGAGCCGACTCGTCGCCGAAGTACCACGCCTCCAGCTCCTCCACCGCGATGCGCGTGACCACGTGGAAGCGTTGGCCGGCGTTGGACGCCGTTTTGGTCGCCTGGCTTTTGGTCATCAGGCCGGCCTGCCGCGCGATGTCCTCCAGCCTTGCCTTCAGCGCCCGGCAATCCGACCGGTCCTCGTCGATCAGCACGAGGATGCGCAAATCCTCGTGCTCCAACCGCCGCCGGTAGCCGGCGAGCCGCTGCGGCAGCTTGCCCAGCAGGTCCTGCTTGCCGCGGAAGGTGATGATGCGGTGCGCCGCGCGCCCGTTCAGGATGCGCGGCACCAGGACGCCCAGCGCGGCTTCCGCCGATTCTTCCTCGACCAGGACGTGGATCTCCATGCCGTCACACGCCCTCGGCGTCGCCCAGGCCGAAGTGGCCTTCCATCCACAGGTCGCCCAGCTTGGCGCCCTCCGCCATCATCTCGTTGATGCCGGGAATGTCGGCGGCGCGCTTGACGCGGGTGTAGCCGTCGTCGCCCCGGTACAACACCTGCACCTGCTCGGGCCGCAGCCCGTTGACGAAATAGGGCGAGTGCGTGGTGACCAGCATCTGCGTGCGGCTGGAGGCGAGGTTGCACTCCTCCGCCAGCTCGGCCAGCAGCTTGGGATAGAGGAAGTTCTCCGGCTCCTCGATGCCGATCAGCGGGTACGGCTCCGGGTCGTGCAGCAGCACGAGGTAGGCCAGCAGCTTCAGCGTGCCGTCGGAGGCGAAGCGCGACAGGATCGGCCGCTCGAACGGCGCGTCCTTGATCTGCAGCAGCAGCCGCCCGTCGGCCAGCACCTCGGCGTCCACCCGCTCCAGCCGCGGCACGCGGCGGCGCAGCGTGTCGAGCATGGCGTCCAGCTTTTCCGGATGCCGCTCGCGCAGGTATTGGATGACGTTGGCGAGGTTGTCGCCCGTCTTCGACAGATGCTCCCGTGGCCCCGCCTCCGGCGCCCCGCGCGCATCTTGAGCGGAGAGGTAGGACAGGTGCCACCCAGTGATGAAGTCGCGCAGCGCCTTGATGCGCGGGTGCGTGGCGAGCTGGCCCAGCGCGTTGACGGCCAGCAGGTCTGGGGAGGCGAGGGTCAGGTTCTCCCACTGAGGATCCTCTAGATAACCTCCATTGAAATCCGAAACGGATCCTTGCCCTTCGTAAAAAATTAGATATCTCTGCTCGTTTTCATGAGCACCTATATCTAAGCAAAGGTCCTCAGATGAAACAATGGGACCGCTATCATTTTCATCAATACAAATACTATAATATACCGGTGGGTGTCCGGGCTCATTAAAGGTAAGTGATATAGAAATTGGATCCGTTGATCCCCTGCTGCGCATTTCTTTAAAGCGGCTTCTGCGATCCCATGCCCTTCTAAGTCCTTCGGTAAAGCAATCTGACAAAAAAGAAAATACATCAAATATAGTAGATTTCCCGCTGCCATTTGCTCCAAGCAGTACAGTCAATGGAGTTATATCTTTAAGCGTGATATCTCTAAGAACTCGAAAATCCTGAACACGCAGGTAGGTGATCCTGGGAAATCCATTTTCTTCATACATGATTTGTACCCGCTATTTTCGAGATCCTACCGGCTCTAGGCAGGGTCCGAAAGAGCAGAGCACCTTTCTCACACTGCCGTGCAATCACCTATAATCATCCCGTCTATCGCGCAAGCTGTCACCCGGAAAGATCTCCTCCGCGCCCACCCAGCGCACCGCCGGGTGGCCGCGCATCTCCTCCAGAAGCCGTTCCACAAACGCCCAGGTCGCCTCGTCCATGGCGAGGTGATGGGTCAGCAGGCCGGTGGGCTCGTCCGGGTCGGCGGTGCCCAGCCGGCGCGCGCGCAGGTGCGCCAGCGCGGCCCGCACCGCCGCCGCTTCGCCGGCAAACCGGCCGCCATTGCGCCAGTCCATCGGGTCCACGTGCGTGTTGACCTGGAAGGGGCTCGTGCGCGGCGTGAAGGTGGACAGGCCGGTGAAGCCAAACGCGGTTAAACGCTCCGCCACGGCCGGGGCGATGCGGTTCCAGGGCGGCACCAGGGCGGGGACGAAGCGCGCGCCGAACAGCGCCGCCAAGCGCGCGCGGCCCTCCGCCAGCTCGGCCAGCACCGGGTCGGTCGGCCGCGTGCCGCCCAGTTCGATCTTCTTCTCGCCCGGCGCGGCGTGGTTGGCGTGCGCCCAGCCGTGCTGGAGCACGCTGACGCCCGGCGCCCCGGCGACCACCTCCGCCAGAGCCGCCGTGGCGTGCGCCGGCACCACGGCCAGGGCCAGCGGCACGCCGGTGCGGGCGGCCAGCGCGGTCAGGCGGGTCAGCTGGGGCGTCGGCTCCACCGCGTCGTCGTCGCGCCACCAAAGCGTGGCGGTGCGGCCGGCGGCGGCCCAGGCGTCCAGCTCGACGCGCAGCGCGACCCAGTCATAGGGCAGGGCGGCCAGCAGCCGGGCCGACTCGGCGGCACCGTCCAGGCGCAGCGGCATCGGCGGCGGCGGCGGCGGGGCGGCGAGCGCGCGGGCAATGCCCGCGGCAAGGCTTTCCGGCGTCAATCCGGCTTCGTCCACCACCGTCAGCCGGCCGCGTTCCTCCAGCAGGCGGGCGCGCAACGCCTGCTCGGTCTGCCCGGCGTCGGCGAAGGGCACCACCACGGCGCGGCAGCCGGCCTGCAGCAGGTCCAGCACGGTGTTGTAGCCGGCCTGGCTGACCGACAGGCGGCAGCGCCGCAGCAGCGCCGGGAAGTCCGGCCGCGCGCGCTCCACCGTCACGCCGGGCGGGGCGTCGGCGGCCAGCGCGCGCACGGCGTCCTCCGGCACGTCGGGGCCGGCCAGCAGGCGCCAGGGGGCGTCGCGCAAGGGCGTCAGCGGCCGGGCCAGCAGGGCGGCGCGCAGCAGCGGCAGCCCGACGGCGCCGCCGCCCACCGACACCACCACCTCGCCGGCACCATCGCCGCTATCAACCGACTCGGGCGCCGACTCGGGCGCCGGGGCGGCGACGTAGCCGGTGTAATGGATCCGGCCGGCGATGCGCCCGGCGGCGGGGAAGGTGGCGGCGAAGGGGATCAGGCCGGGGTCGCCGTGCACCAGCACGGCGTCGACGAAGCGCTCGACCGTCGCCACCACCTCCTCCAGGCGCTGGGGATCGGCTTGGCCCACCAGGATGTCGCGCACGGAGACGGCGATGGGGATGCCGCGCGCCCGGGCCGCCTCGAACAGCGGCAGCATCTCGAAGCGGAAGGCGCGCCGGCCGAACGGGAACGACTCGACCAGCAGCACGTCCGGCTCGGCGCGCGTGAAGGCCGCCAGCGTCGCCGCGGCGCGGGCCGCCCGCCACGCGTCGTTGATCGGCCGGCCCGAGTCGTCGAGCAGCACCTTGAAGGTGGCGTCGGCGGCGCGGGCGGCCGGCAGCTGCACGACCTCCGCCCCGCCGTAATCGACGCCCGGCACCGGGTGCCCGCCGCGCGCGACCGTCACGCGCGCCCCACCGGCGGCAAGGGCACGGGCGATCAGCGCGGCGCGCCGGTCGTGGCCGATGCCCAGCAGGTGCTGGACGTGGAAGAAGACTTTCACGGCGCCGGCAGAAGCGGGATGTTCATCGCCACCACGCGCGGCGTGCCGTCGGGCATGAGCGCGAAGCGGTGGATGCAGAAATCCCGCGGCTTGTCGGCCGGGCGGCCGAACATGTCCCAGCCGGTGGCCAGCGCGTACAGCGCGCGGATCACCCCGGCGTGTGCCACGGCACCAGTCGGCCGGCCGTCGGCCGCCACCTCGGCCAGCCAGGGGCGCAGGCGGGCCTGCACGTCGCGCGGGCTCTCGCCGTCGGGCGGGCGGAAGTCCAGGCCGCGCTCCTCGCGCTCCGGCGTCAGCTCGCCGGCGCGCAGTTCGTGCAGCAGGCGGCCTTCCCAGGCCCCCCAGCTCATCTCGCGCAGGCGCGGCTCCGGCGTTGGGGTCAGGCCCAGCAGGCGCGCCGTCTCCCACGCGCGCTTCAGCGGGCTGGCGACCCAGCGCACGGTCGCCGTCTCCGGTGGCAGGCGCCAGCGCGCCACCAGGACGCGGCCCTCGTCCGACAGCGGCTCGTCGATGTGGCCCTGGATGCGGCCGGCGGCGTTCCACGCGGTGGGGCCGTGGCGCAGGATGTAGAGATCCACCATCAGACGCCGGCCATCAGATAAAGGGCACCTGGACCGCGCCGACCACGCGGTTGCGGCCGGCGTGCTTGGCCTGATACAGCGCCTCGTCGGCGCAGGACAGCAGGCTGTCGACCGTGTGCTCGCCGCCGCGGCAGGATGCGACGCCGATGCTGACGGTGAAGCGCACGATGTCGCCGTCGGCCGGCACCGCGGCCTGCATGACCAGATGGCGGATGCGCTCGGCCAGCCGGCGGGCGCCGGCGGTGTCGGTTTCCGGCAGCAGGATGGCGAACTCCTCGCCGCCCATGCGGCCCAGCACGTCGTTGCGGCGCAGCGTGCGCTGGCAGATGGCGGTGAAGGCCTTCAGCGCCTCGTCGCCCACGTGGTGGCCGTGGGTGTCGTTGATCCGCTTGAAGTGGTCGAGGTCGAGCATCAGCATGCTGAGCGGCCGGTGGTAGCGGTGCGCGCGCTCCACCTCCCGCTCGGCCGCCTCGATGAAGTGGCGGCGGTTGGAGGCGCCGGTCAGCGAGTCGGTCAGCGACAGCCGGCGCAGCGTCTCCTCCGTCTCCTTCAGGGCGGTGACGTCGTTCAGCATCACGTAGATGACCGGCAGCCCTTCCCACGGCAGGGGCGACATGCTGACCTGCACGTTGGTGCGCCGGCCGTCGGCGCCGACCAGCACGCAATCCTTGGTGCGCACCAGCGTGCGCTCGAACAGACAGCCGACGAGGCACACCCGCTGCGCCGCCGCGTCGCCGTCGTCGACGAAGTCCAGGAAATGGCGGCCGACCAGCGCGTCGGGCGACACGCCCAGGATGCGCGCCGCCTCCAGGTTGGCGTAGACGACGCCCTGCTCCTGGTGGATCAGCAGGCCGGCCGGCAGCAGGTCGAGCAGGTCGCCCAGCTTGCTGCGGGTGACGCTCAGCTCGTTGTGGGTGACGACGGCGTCGCGGTCGTCGTCGAGTTCGATGAAGTCGAGCCCGGCGGTCGCGGCGGCAATGTCGGTGGGAAGGGTCATGGCGCAAGCCGGGTGTCGAGCATACAACTAAAGTTTATCCTTCGGCACCGAAGGACGCAACGAGCGTACCGCCGCACCGGCCGCATCATAAAGGGGACCGCAGGCGATCGAACAGCGCGCGGATCCCGGCCTCGCAGCCGAAGTCCCGCCGCACGCGCGCGCAGCCGGCGGTGGCCAGGGCCGCGCGGCGCGCCGGGTCGCGGACCAGCGCCTCCAGCGCCCCGGCCAGGGCCGGCGCGTCGCCGGGCGGAACCAGCACGCCGGTGGCGCCGTCCTCGATCAGCTCGGCAATCGACGGCAGGGCGGTGGACAGGCAGGCTAAGCCCAGCGCCTGCGCCTCCATCAGCACGTTGGGCAGCCCGTCGCGGTCGCCGTTGCGCGCCGGCCGGCTGGGCAGGACGAACAGGTCGGCCGACCGGTAGTGCGCGATGACGGCGTCCTGCGGCTGCGCCCCGTGCCACGTCACCCGCTCCGCCACGCCCAGGCGCCGCGCCCGCTCCTTCAGAACGTCCAGCTGCCCGCCGCCGCCGACGTGGACCCAGCGCCAGTGCAGGTCCGCCGGCAACCGCGCCAGCGCCTCCAGCATCACGTCCAGCCCCTTCTTCTCCACCGCCCGGCCGACGGTCAGCAGCACGACCGGGGCCCGCGGGTCACGGCCGTCGCGCGGCGGCCGGTCAAGCACCGGGGCGGGAAAGCGGGCGAAGTCCAGCCCGTGGTAGACGAGGCCGACCCGCGCCGGATCGGGCGCCAGCGCCGCCAGCCGCGCGTGCCCCATGGCGGTGCAGGTCACACCCCAGCGCGCCTCGCGCAGCTTGCGGCGGATCTCCCAGTCCGGGCTGGTCCAGATGTCCACCGCGTGGGCGGAGAAGCTCCAGGGCAGGCCGGTGAGCAGGGCGGCGGTGCGCGCCACGCTGGCCGGCGTGTGCAGAAAGTGCGCGTGCAGCCAGCCGACGTCGGCCGGCAGCTCGGCCGCCAGCACGCAGCCCTGGGCGAAGCGGCGCAGCCGGTCGACGGCGGGCGCGGGCGCGCGGGCGAGGTCGGCGGCCAGCGCGGCGCGCGCCGCCGGCCAGCCGGGCATGCGCCGCGCCTTCGCCAGCGCGCGGGCGATGCGGCCGGGATCCTCGCGCAGCCGTTCGGGCAGGTAGAGCACGGGGGCGGCGACCCGGCGGTTCAGCTCGTGCACCGCGCGGTCGGTGGGGTGGCGCAGCGAGACGACGAGCTGAGGGAGGCCCAATCGCTCCAGCCCCAGCACCTCCTGCGCGATGAAGGTCTCCGACAGGCGCGGCCAGCCCTTCACGACCACGGCCACCCGCCGCGCTGGTGCATCCACGCGCATGGGCCTCAGCCGTAGGCGAGTTCGGCCGCCGGCTGCGGCCGCGGCCGGCGCACCGCCGCCGCCGGCCTGGCCAGATGGCGCCCGGCCAGCCGTGCCACGGCGTCCAGCCCGTCCAGAAGGCCGGGCATCGGCGCTGACGAGGGCGGCGGCTGCATGGGCAGGCGGTGCAGGGCCGCGGCCATGTCCTCCGCCCGCCGCTCGCCGTCGTCGACCAGCATGGCGACGAGCCCCAGATCGGCGGCGCGGGCGGCGCGGATGTACTGCTCGCGCCGCGGCACCTCGCGCGGGACGATCAGCGCCGGCCGGTCGAAGGACAGGATCTCGCAAAAGGTGTTGTAACCGCCCATGGCGACCACGCCGGCCGAGGCGCGCATCAGCGATTCCAGGCGCGACTCGAAGACCGTGGCGGTGACCTGGGGCAGGGCGGCGGCGCGCGCCAGGAAGGCGTCGCGCCGGTCGGCGTGCATGAAGGGACCCAGCACGACCAGGGCGCGCCAGGGAATGCCGGGGTCGCTCTCGTAGGCGCGCAGGACCCAGTCGACCAGCGCCTCGCCGTCGCCGCCGCCGCCGGGCGTGACCAGGATGAAGGGCGGCTCCGGCGCGCCGCCCGCCTTTGACGTCGCCTCGGCCTCCGGCGCCTCGCGCCGTAGGTAGCCGGTGTAGCGCATCTTGCGCCGCACGGACGGCGGCACGGCGACACCCTCCAGCGGGTCGCACACCTCGGGCAGGCCGTAGACCCACAGCTCGTCGTACAGCGTCTTCAGCGCCGGCAGGACGTTCTTGCGCTGCCACTCCGGGGCCAGCAGCGCCGGCTCGTCCAGCACGTCGCGCAGGCCCAGCACCAGCGGCACGCCGCGCGCCTTCAGGAACGCCAGCGTCTCGGCGACCTCGCCGCGCAGGCCCAGCGGCTCCTTGTCGACGATGAACAGGTCGGGGCGGAACGCCTCGGCCGTGTGGCGGATCAGGGCGGCGCGCAGGCCCAGCACCTCGTCCACCCCCATGTCGAGGGTGAGGGCGGAGTATTCGCCGTCGCGCCGCTTGGTGACGCCGGGGATGCGCACGAAGTCGACGCGCGGGCTGAAGTCAAAGCTGCCGATGATCGGCGAGCCGGAGAGGATCAGCACCGACACGTCGTCCCGGCGTTCCACCAGCGCGTGCGCGATGGCGCGGCAGCGCCGCAAATGGCCGAGACCAAAGGTGTCGTGGCTATAGATCAGCACCCGGTTGGCGGTCGGGCGATCGAGCATGGGGATTCCATCGGCTGTCGTGAGCACAATGGTACGGCAGCCGACAGAATCGATCGAGAATGAATAGCGTTTGTTACAAATGTGGAATTCGTGCGCCGGATCGTCCGCGGCGTGAAAAACGCGTGCGGAACGACGGCCGGGATGCGTTCACGCACTTGTCATAACCCTGTATTGCACGGCGCCGACGCGCGGTTTTGCTTGTTCTTCGGGCACACGTTACGCGCTGCCGCCGATCGGCCAAGCCGGCATCCGGCGTTACGGCCCGCGTTGACGGGCGGAAACAAGAGATGCAAGGCAATTACATACGGGGATATGTATCTGACGGCCCCGTGGCCCCGAACAGGCCGCTGGGCACCACCGACTCGGGAAGAGCGGAAGCGGCGTCATCCCTTAAGAGAACACGTCCTGGCCGTCCCCGGATCAAGGCCGGGGACGGCCAGGACGCGCCTGTGATTTATTCCACTTCCGAAATGAAAATCCTCAGGCCAGATCCAGCTCGACGATGACCGGGACGTGGTCGGACGGCTTCGGTTCCCAGCCGCGGGCGTCGCGCAGAATCTTCTGGCTTTTCAACGTGTTCTTCAGCGGCGGGGTGACCCAGACGTGGTCCAGGCGGCGCCCGCGGTCGGCCGCCTTCCAGTCCCGCGCGCGGTAGCTCCACCAGCTGTACAGCTTTTCCGTTTCGGGAACGAAATGACGCACGGCATCGGTCCAGTCGAGCGAGCCCTGCATGGCCGCCAGCTTCTCGACCTCGATGGGCGTGTGCGAGACGACGTCCAGCAAGGCCTTGTGATTCCACACATCCTGCTCCAGCGGGGCGATGTTCAGGTCACCCACCAGGACCATCGCCCGGTCGCGGCTGCGGCGCGCGGCGAGCCATTCAGTCATTTCGTCAACGAAACGAAGTTTGTGGGCAAACTTCTCATTTTGTTCCGGATCCGGAATGTCTCCGCCGGCCGGGATATAGACGCTGTGCAGCTCGATCCCGCCGGGCAGCATGGCCAGCACGTGCCGGCAGTCCTGCTTGCCGCACCAGTGCTGCACCTCGCACGCCTCCAGCGGCACGCGCGACAGGATGGCCACACCGTTGTAGCTCTTCATCCCGTGCACGTGGGCGTGCACGAATCCCCGCTCGGCCAGGGCCTTCAGCGGGAATTCGCCGTCCACGCACTTGGTTTCCTGAAGGCAGATGACGTCCGGGTTCTCCTCATCGATCAGGCGCTGGAGCAGCTCGATGCGCAGGCGGACGGAGTTGATGTTCCAGGTGGCGATGCGCATGCCGCCTCACCCGATGGTGACGGCGATGGTGCCGACACCCTCCACGCTGCCCTCCAGCCGGTCGCCCGGCTTCACCGGACCCACGCCCTCCGGCGTGCCGGTGAAGATCAGATCGCCCGGCGCCAGCTCGACCAAACCGGACAAATAGGAGATCGTTTCGGAAACGGACCAGATCAGGTCGGACAGGTCGCCGTGCTGGCGCGGCTCGCCGTTCACGCTCAGGCGCACGGCACCCTTGGCCGGGTGGCCGATCTCGGCGGCGGGGTGGATGGTGCCGCAGGGGGCGGAATGGTCGAAGCCCTTGCCCATGTCCCAGGGCTTGCCTTCCTTCTTGGCGGCGTTCTGCAGGTCGCGCCGCGTCATGTCCAGGCCGACGGCGTAGCCGAAGACGTGCTCCAGCGCCGTCTCCACCGGGATGTCCCTGCCGCCGCGGGCGATGGCCACCACCAGCTCCACCTCGTGGTGCAGGTTCTGCGTGGCCGGCGGGTAGGGGACGGTGCCGCCGTCGGCGACCACCGCGTCGGCCGGCTTCAGGAAGAAGAACGGCGGCTCGCGGTCGGGATCGGCGCCCATCTCGCGGGCGTGCGCGGCGTAATTGCGCCCGACGCAGTAGATGCGGCGCACCGGGAACGGGTCGCCGCCGGCGACGGCGACGGCGGGCTGCGGCGGCTGGGGAACGGCGTAGGCCATGGGCGGCACTCCTTCAGGGCGGATCCGCACCAAGAGGTAGCGGGCCGGCGGCGGGTTGCCAAGCACCGGAACCACAGGCCGTCGGGCCGGCGGAAATCGACCGGAAAGGATCCAGAAAATAAGACGCCCGGAAAATAAGACGCCCGGTCTGGGGGGGACCGGGCGTCGGAAGCTCCTCGTTGGAGCCCGTGGAGCGGCAGGGGAAACCACTTCCCGGGCGACCGCGTCCGGGGGACGGGCACGGTCACTTCGTGCCTCTACAGGTGGGCACGGACGTTTTTTGGACCAATGCAGAGGGCGAATATGTGGTATGCGATAGGGGGCGTGTGCGTTGTTTTTGCTGACAGCAATGCTCCATGCCTGCATTTTACACAGCCAAACAGCCTAGTCCGAAAATCATGGCTACCTCCTTGACCGATACTTCCTCGCCGTCCGATCGGCGCTCCCGCACCCGTCCCAGCAAGTCCGGCAAGCTGGCCCTCGGGCCCCTTCCGGAGCTGGTGGGCTACAACCTGCGCAAGGCGCAGGTCGCGGTGTTCCAGAACTTCCAGAACGCGGTCGCTCCGCATGACATCACGCCCGGCCAGTTCGGCGTGCTGATCATGATCAAGGAGAACGAGGGGCTCAGCCAGTCCGACCTCGGCGCCGCGGTGGGCATCGACCGCTCCACCATGGTGGCGGTGATCGACCGGCTGGAGTCGCGCGGCCTCGTGATCCGCGCGCCGTCGCCGAACGACCGCCGCTCCTACGCGCTGAAGCTGTCGCCCGACGGCGAGAAGCTGCTGGACGAGCTGGTGCCGCGCGTGCGCGAGCACGACCAGTCGATGGTCAAGGACCTGTCGGCGGACGAGCAGGCGCAGCTGATCGACTTCCTGCGCCGCGTCGCCCGCTCGCGCTGACCTCCTCTAGGCCGTTCGCCGCCGGGCCGCGCGCTCGGCGGCGGCCTCGCCGAAGGCCCGGAACAGGGCGGAGGACAGCTCGTCCTCCCAGAAGCGCCACTCCGGGTGCCACTGCACCGCCATCGCGAAGGCCGGCGCCGCCTCCACGCGGATCGCCTCGACAAGGCCGTCCGGCGCCGTCGCCTCCACCGCCAGTCCCGGCGCCAGCCGCGCGATCCCCTGCCCGTGCAGGGAGTTGACGCGCACCTCCTCCCGTCCGACCAGTTCCGCCAGCCGTCCGCCGGGCGTCAGCCGCACGGGGTGCGACGGGGCGTATTGTACCTCCACGGGCTGCTGATCGGGCTCCCGGTGGTCGTTCAGGCCGGGCACGTCGTGCACCGCCGTGTGCAGCGTGCCGCCCAGCGCCACATTCATCTCCTGCAGGCCGCGGCAGATGCCCAGGACCGGCATCCCCATCTCGATGGCGGCGCGGATCAGCGGCAGCGTCGTCGAGTCGCGCGCCGGGTCGTGCAGCGTGCCTTCGGCGCTCGGCGGCGCGCCGTAGTGGTGCGGCTCGACGTTGGAGCGGCTGCCGGTGACCAGCACGCCGTCCAGCCGGCCGACGAGGTCGGCGATGTCGAGGACGTCGCCCAGCGCCGGGATCAGCAATGGCATGGCGCCGGCACCCTGCGCCACGGCGCGCACGTACTTGTCGCCGGTCACGTGGAAGGGGTGGTCGCCCAGCATGCGCGCGCAGGCGGTCACACCGATGAGGGGCTTTGGAGCGTATCGTGTCATAGTGTGGAATATGCGCCCTCGCGCGTGCGTCGGGAAGCCATGACCATTCCGATCGACAGTCTGATCGCCGCCAAGGCCGCCGCCGTCGCCGGCTGGCTGGCCCTGCTCTTCGTGCTGGAACGCCTGCGGCCGGCCGCCCCCTGGCCGGCGGAACAAGGCCGTTTCGGCTGGCGACGCGTGGCGCGCAACGCTGCCTTGTGGGCCATCAACACCGCACTGTCGCCGCTGGTCGTGGTGCCGCTGGCGGCGTGGGCGGGCGGGCTGCACGTGGGGCTGCGGCCGGCGTGGTGGAACACGGCGCTGGACCTGCTGGTGCTCGACCTGTGGGTCTACGCCTGGCACCGGGCGAACCACGTGGTGCCGCTGCTCTGGCGCTTCCACGCCGTGCACCACCTGGACCCGTTCCTCGACACCACCTCGGCCGTGCGCTTCCACTTCGGGGAGGTGCTGCTGTCCACGCTGGCGCGCCTGCCGGTGATCGTGGCGCTGGACATGCCGCTGCTGTCGGTCGTGCTGTTCGAGGCGCTGGTGCTGGCGGCGGCGCTGTTCCACCACTCCAACCTGAAGCTGCCGGCGGGGCTGGAGCGGGCGCTGTCGTGGCTGGTGGTGACGCCGTCGATCCACTGGGTGCACCACCACGCGGTGCGCGCCGACACCGACAGCAACTACGCCACGGTGCTCAGCGTCTGGGACCGGCTGTTCGGATCGCGCAGCCCGACGCCGCGCACCCCCGCCATGCCCATCGGCCTGGAGGGCGCGCGCGAACCGGGCTTTGCCGCCCTGCTGCTGTCGCCGTTCCGGTCACGTTCGACGTTGGGTTTTCGCTGACGCTCAACCCAACCTACGGGGAATGCACGGCGCGGTAGGTTGGGTTGAGGCCAAAGCCGAAAACCCAACGTTCAGCACCCCTCCGAATGGCCGTCAGCCGCCGTGCTCCTGCCGGCTCGCCGGCGCCTTGAAGTAGAACAGGTCGGAGGACAGCGGCACGCCGACGCGCGGGTTCAGCAGCGCCACCTCGGTGGTCAGGCCCTGGGCGTCCAGCACCCGCCACTTGCGCAACTGCAGCGGCCGGTCCTCGAACACCAGGGTGAGGGAGCCCTTGCGCGGGTCCTTCGTCTCCACCAGCGTGATCTCCAGCACGCCCTGGGCGCGGAACACGTCGGTGACGGTCACGTCGCCCGACAGCTTGATGTCCGGCCGCAGGATGAAGTCGGCCAGCGTCGAGCCGATCGGCGTGCTCGACTGCTGCTTCATCTCCGAATCCCAGTAGAACAGGAACAGCCCGTCGGCGACGATGAAGTCCTTCACCGGCGCATCGTATTCCAGGCGCATCTTGCCCGGCCGCGACAGGTAGAAGGTGCCGCCCGCCTGCCGCCCGTCCGGGTTCAGCTGGACGAATTTGGACTGCAACGTATGGACGGCGTTCAGCGCCTGCTCGGCCTGGGTGACGGCGGCGCGGTCCTCGGCCGAGAGTTGGGCGGCGGCGGACTGGCCGCGCGGTGCCGCGGAAACGGTCGAAGCGGCGAGGGCGGTGCCCAGCGCGATGTTGAGCGCCACGGCGGCGAAGAAACGAGTGAGCACGGTCGGCTTCCCTTATCGAATCGGGGCCTTGTGGGTCGGGCCTTGAAGGTGCCCCCCATTCGTGGCGGAAACACGGCCGTGGGGCAAGGGGTGCGGACGGCGGCGTGGGGGTACCCCGGCGCGCCAACGCATGACGTTGGGTTTTCGCCTGCGGCTCAACCCAACCTACCGGAGCGCCCCTCGTAGGTTGGGTTGAGCCGCAGGCGAAAACCCAACGTCCGCCCCCGTCACTCCTCGATGTTGCGGGCCAGCACTTCGCGCTTGCCGGAGTGGTTGGGCTTGGACACCACGCCCTCCTGCTCCATGCGCTCGATCAGGCGGGCGGCGGAGTTGTAGCCGATGCGCAGCTGGCGCTGGATGAAGCTGGTCGACGCCTTGCGCTCGCGGCAGACGATGGCGACGGCCTTGTCGTACATCTCGTCGCCCGTGCCGCCGTTGCCGCCGCCGGACCCGCCGTCGTCCTCGAAGCCGCCGCCCTCCTCGTCCTCCTCGGTGATGGCGTCGACGTAGTTGGGCTCGCCCTGCGCCTTCAGGAACTTGACGATGTGCTCGACCTCGTTGTCCGAGACGAAGGGGCCGTGCACGCGGGTGATGCGGCCGCCGCCGGCCATGTACAGCATGTCGCCCTGGCCCAGCAGCTGCTCCGCCCCCTGCTCGCCCAGGATGGTGCGGCTGTCGATCTTGGAGGTGACCTGGAAGCTGATGCGGGTCGGGAAGTTCGCCTTGATGGTGCCGGTGATGACGTCCACCGAGGGGCGCTGGGTGGCCATGATCAGGTGGATGCCGGCCGCGCGCGCCATCTGCGCCAGGCGCTGGATCGCCGCCTCGATGTCCTTGCCGGCCACCAGCATCAGGTCCGCCATCTCGTCGACGATGACCACGATGTACGGCAGTTCCTTGAGGTCGAGCGGCTGCTCCTCGAAGATCGGCTTGCCGGTGTCGGGGTCGAAGCCGGTCTGCACGCGCCGGGTCAGCGACTCGCCGTTGGTGCGCGCCTCGCGCAGGCGGGCGTTGTAGCCCTCGATGTTGCGCACGCCCAGCTTGGACATGTTGCGGTAGCGGTCCTCCATCTCCCGCACCGTCCACTTCAGCGCCACGACCGCCTTCTTGGGGTCGGTGACCACCGGCGTCAGCAGGTGGGGGATGCCCTCGTAGACCGACAGCTCCAGCATCTTGGGGTCGATCATGATGAAGCGGCAGCGCTCCGGCGGCAGCCGGTAGAGCAGCGACAGGATCATCGTGTTGATCGCCACCGACTTGCCCGAACCGGTGGTGCCGGCCACCAGCAGGTGGGGGAAGCGGGCGAGGTCGGCGCACACCGGCTGGCCGCCGATGTCCTTGCCCAGCGCCAGCACCAGCTTGCCCTGGTTGCGGTCGAACGCCTCCGCCGCGAAGATCTCGCGCAGCAGCACGGTCTCGCGCCGGGCGTTCGGCATCTCGATGCCGATGACGTTGCGCCCGGGCACCACGGCCACGCGCACGGACACCGCACTCATGGACCGCGCGATGTCGTCGGCGAGGCCAATGACGCGGGACGACTTGGTGCCCGGCGCCGGTTCCAGCTCATACAATGTGACGACCGGACCGGGATGGACCTTCTGCACCTCGCCCTTGACGCCGAAGTCGGCCAGCACGCGCTCCAGCTCCTCGGCGTTGCGGCGCAGCGCCGCCTCGTCCAGCTGCTCGGACCGGCCCGACGGGATGGGCAGCTGCAGCAGGTCGAGCGGCGGCAGCTCGTAGCCCTCCGCCTCGGGGTCCAGGTGCAGGGTCGGCTGGCGCGGGTCGGTCTTGCGCGGCGCCTCGGCCTTGGCCTTGGGCGGCGTGACCACCGGCACGGCGCGGGCCGGCGGCTCGTCATCCCCACGCTGGGCCGCGCGCTCGGCCGGCTTGGCCGTGAAGCTGGGGGCATCGTCCGGATCGCGGCGCGGGGCGCGCAGCTCGTCGCGGGGCGCCTCGGGGGCGGGGCCGCCCGTATCGAAGCTGGGTTCGCGGCGCATCATGTCGCCGGCGGCGGCCTGCGCCGCCTTGGCGGCGGTCAGGCTGTGGCGGCCGGCCAGCACCGCGCCGCGCCCGGCGAAGCGGCCGGCGGCGCCGATCAGGCGCAACGCGTTGCGCACGCTGCCCAGCCACTCGCGGATCGACATGCCGAAGGCGACGAACAGCACGCCGCCCGCCATCACCGCCGCACCGGTGGCCACCGTGGCGCGCCCGCCGCCGCTGAACAGCAGGTCGCTGGTCCAGTACAGCAGCAGCACGCCGGCACTGCCGCCGGGGTGGCCGTACAGCGCCTCCCCCTCCACCGGGAAATAGCCGGCGAAGGCGACGGCGGCCAGCAGCACGCCCCACAGCGCCAGGACGAGGCGGATCAGCGGGTGCCGCACGTTCTTCTGGGTGGCCAGCCGCAGGCCCCAGCCGATCGGTACGAAGGCCAGCAGCCACGCCGCCCAGCCCAGCGTCTGCACCAGCACGTCGGCCAGATAGGCGCCGGGCACGCCCAGCAGGTTGTGCGTCTTGCCCACCGTCGCGGTGTTCCACGACGGGTCGGTCGAGCTGTAGCTGCCCAGCACGACGAACAGCAGCATCCCGACGCAGCCGAGCACGAAGCCGCCCAGCTCCCGCGCGCGGGCCACCACGAAGGCGCGCGCCTTGGGCGACAGCAGCGGCGGCCGCTCCGACCGGCCGGACGCCCGGGCGGCGCGGCCGCCCCCTTGCGAACCACTCGTCGAGGCGTTCGGGGAACGGGCCATGGGGTGCCTAGCCGAGGATGCGGGTGATGGCGGCGCAGGCCTGCCCGATCAGCGCCGCGTCGTGCACCAGCGCCACGCGGATGAACGGGGCGCCGGGGTTGGGCTCGCCGGGCTGGCTGCGCGTCAGGTAGGCGCCGGGCAGCACGCGGATGGCGCCGTCGGCCCACAGCCGGCGCGCCGCCTCCTCGCCGTCACCGACGTCCAGCCACAGGAAGAAGCCGCCGGCCGGCCGGTAATAGCCATAGCGGCCCTGCAGCGCCGCCTCCGCCGCGTCGAACTTGGCGCGGTAGGCGGCGCGGTTCTCCACCACGTGCGCCTCGTCGCGCCACAGCGCCGCCGCGGCGGCCAGAACGGGGTAGGGCGTGCCGGCCATGGAATAGCTGCGCAGCCGCTGGTAGCGGGCGATCAGCTCCGGATCCCCCGCCACGAAGCCCGAGCGCAGGCCGGCGGCGTTGGACCGCTTGGACAGCGAGTGGAAGACCAGGATGTTGGCCCAGGGATTCCCGGCGTGGGGCAGGGTTGCGGCCACCTGCAGCGACCCCACCGGCGGCGTGTCCAGGTAGATCTCGCTGTAGCACTCGTCCACGGCGAGGATGAAGTTGTACTCCCGCGCCAGGCCGATGGCGCGCGCCAGATAGGCGGCGTCGGCGGCGGCACCCTGGGGGTTGGCCGGCGTGCACAGGTAGAAGATCGCCGTGCGCTCCAGCAGCTCCGGCGTCAGCGCGTCCAGGTCGGGCAGGAAGCCGGTCTCGCGGGTGGCCGGCAGGAACACCGGCTCCGCCCCGGCCAGGACGCTGCCGCCCTCGTAGACGGCGTAGAACGGGTTGGGCATCAGCGCGGCCGGGGTGCGGCCGGCCTTCCGCTCGGGCACCGCCAGCAGGGCCGCCAGGAACAGCGCCTCGCGCGTGCCGGACACGGGCAGGACGGAGGTGTCGGCGTCGAAGGCGTCGGGGGGCAGGCCGAAACGGCGGGCCAGCCAGCTTCCCACCGCGTCGCGCCAGTCGGGCGTGCCCTGCACCGGCGGGTACTTGCCCCACAGCGCGGCGTTGGCCTGCAGCGTCTCGGCGATCACCGCCGGCGGCGCGTGCTGCGGCTCGCCGATCGACATGATCGTCGGCTCGACGTTGGCGCGGGGGGTGATGCCGGAGAGAAGGGTGGCGAGACGGGTGAAGGGGTAGTCGGTCAGCCGGTCCAAACGGTTGTTGTACGGCCGGTCGTTGCCGAGTGCCGGATTCGCCGGATTCATGGCGGCGCTGCGCCCCTTTTCTGCCCTGTTCCTCGAAGTACGGCCAAGGAGTCTACCGGCCGGGCCGGGGCGGTACAAGCGCGGAACACCGCAGCGCGGAAAAGGACACAGGCCCGTCTTTTGATGTGAGGGGCCAACGTGCCGTCGTAGGTTGGGTTGAGCGTCAGCGAAAACCCAACGTCGGCAGCGGTGCGGACGCGTTGGGTTTTCGCTGACGCTCAACCCAACCTACACGCGGATTCTCGGGCAGGCCGTTGCCCCCACCCTTCCGCGCGGTGCGCGGGCCCCTCCCTCCCCCTGCGGAGCAGGGGGAGGGGAGCGTGGGCTCAGAGCGCCTCGGCGTTGGTCTCGCCGGTGCGGATGCGCACGGCCTGGGCGATCTCCAGGACGAAGATCTTGCCATCGCCGATGCGGCCGGTGTTGGCGGCCTTCTGGATCGACTCGACCACCTGCTCGGCCTGGTCGTCCGACACGGCCACCTCGATCTTCACCTTCGGCAGGAAGCTCACCGAGTATTCGGCGCCGCGGTAGATCTCGGTCTGGCCCTTCTGACGGCCGAAGCCCTTGACCTCGCTGACCGTGAGGCCTTGGATACCGAGCGACGTCAGCGCCTCGCGCACCTCGTCGAGCTTGAACGGCTTGATGATGGCCATAACGAGTTTCATGTGGCTCCCCTTGAAGCAAAGTGTGCCGGCCGGCGTCCTCGCCCGCAGCGTGTTCGCACCGGCCGCAAAAATCAACGGTTACAAGAATCGTGCCGGACGCCATCGGGCGTGGAATCAGGCGCGCAGCACCGGAACCGGCGCCGCGTTGTGCAGCGTATGCCCGGTTTTTAGGCAGCGGCCACGCACCGCGCACCCTACCTCTGGACAGCGGCGCGGCGGCGGACGATTGTGGCGACGCAATGTGAAACACGGGCAAGGACGGGAACGGTCATGGCCGACTCGGATATCATCACCACGGAGGTCGTCGTCCTGGGCGGCGGGCTGGCCGGGCTGACCATGGCCGCGGCGCTGGCGACCGCCGGCGTGCCGGTGGTGTGCATCGACCGCGACAGCCCGGACCTGCACCGGCGCGACGATTTCGACATCCGCACCACCGCCATCGCCTACGCCTCCATGAAGGTGCTGGAGGGGGCCGGCGTGTGGCGGCACATGGCGGACGACGCCGGGCCGATCCTGGACATCCGCGTCGCCGACCAGTTCTCGCCGCTGTTCGTCCACTACGACCACCGCGAGGTGACGCTGGACGGCAAGAACCAGCCGTTCGGCTGGATCCTCGACAACAAGGACATGCGCCGCGCCCTGTTCGCCCGCGTGGCGGAGCTGCCGGGCCTGCGTCACATCGCCCCGGCCCAGGCCCTGCGCATCGACCGCGACCGCTCCGGCGCGGTGGTGGAACTGGCCGACGGCCGCGTGGTCAAGGCCCGCCTTGTGATCGGCGCCGACGGCCGCAAGTCGCTGGCGCGCGAGACGGCGGGCATCCGCCTGCGCACCTGGAAGTACGACCAGACCGCCATCATCTGCACCATCCGCCATTCCGAGCCGCACAACGGCGTGGCGGTGGAGCATTTCCTGCCCAACGGCCCCTTCGCCGTTCTGCCGATGACGCAGAACCGCTCCTCCATCGTGTGGAGCGAGAAGTCGTCGCTGGCCGACATGTACATCAAGCTGCCCGAAGCCGAGTTCATCGACGAGCTGCAGCGCCGTTCCGGCGGCTATCTGGGCGAGATCGAGCTGCTGACCCGGCGCGAGGGCTGGCCCCTGTCGGTGCTGCTGGCGCAGGAGTTCGTGGCCCAGCGCATCGCCCTGGTGGGCGAATCCGCGCACGCCATCCACCCCATCGCCGGCCAGGGGCTGAACCTCAGCTTGCGCGACGTGGCGGCGCTGGCCGAGGTGATCGTCGACGCCTACCGCCTGGGCCTGGACGTCGGCTCGCCGGAGGTGCTGGCCCGCTACCAGCGCTGGCGGCGTTTCGACACGGTGCTGCTGGCCGCCGTGTGCGACGGTCTGGTGCACCTGTTCTCCAACAATTTCGGGCCGGTGAAGCTGGCGCGCGAGGTCGGCCTGGCGGTGGTCAACCGCCTGCCGCCGTTGAAGCGCTTCTTCATGCGGCACGCCATGGGCGTGGTCGGCGATTTGCCGCGCATGGTGCGCGGCGTGCCGCTGTAACGCGTCGTTGCAACGCGCCGTTTCGGGGCGCCAAGCGCGCGGTGGGGGTATCTGCAAAGGGCGGTATGCCGGATGTCCGGGCTTGTATTCGGTGGCCCAGCCCCCATTTCCGTTTGGTCATTCTGTTTCGGACTACCGGCCTCCTACACCCTTTGGGTGCCTAGACCGCGGACGTTCCTGGGCACAGTCTGATGCGGCCTACCGGTGGTGGGGCGCTCCCTCATGTTTGGAGGACACACAATGCCGACCGGCACCGTCAAGTGGTTCAACGGCACCAAGGGTTATGGTTTCATTCAGCCCGACAACGGCGGCCCGGACGTTTTCGTCCACATCTCCGCCGTCGAGCGCGCGGGCATGCGCGGCCTCAACGAAGGCCAGAAGGTCTCCTACGAGGAGCAGCGTGACCCGAAGCGCGGCAAGACCTCGGCCGAGAACCTGAAGGCGGTCTAATCCGCCTGACGTCGCTTCGTCGACAGGGGGGCACCAGTTCGCTGGTGCCCCTTCTCTATTTCCGGTATGCGTTCCCGGCCGCTGTCGCCAGCCTTCGCTGGTGGCGGCCTTTTTTTCGTCAGGAGGCGAGGCCCATGGCCCGCAAGCAGAAGCAATCCAACAACGACAGCGCCTTCGTGCTGTTCGACGTCGTCTACGAGGACGGTGCCCGCACCTCCAACCGCAAGGTTCCCCGCGCCGAGGTCGAAGGCCTGGACGGCGAAGCCCAGGCCCGCGCCTTCATCGAGGAGCAGGACCGCAAGATCGCCGAAATGTCCGGCAACCCGCGCGGCCCGATCAAGTCGATGACCCGGTCGGCGGGGTAGTGAGACTGCATGACGTTGGGTTTTCGGCTTTGGCCTCAACCCAACCTACGTCTTCTTTATCGTCATGCCCGGCCTTGTGCCGGGCATCCACGTGCTTCGACAAATCCAAGGTGCGTGGGTGGCCGGGACTGGGCCCGGCCATGACGATTATTAGAATTTTTCAGTAGGTTGGGTTGAGCGCCGGCGAAAACCCAACGCCGGGTCACCTCAGCGGATACTCCCGCAGCGCCTCGTACACCGCCGCCCCCTTGCCCAGGTGGCTGCGGTACAGCGTGAAGTGGTCGATGGGGAAGGGGCCGGCGCGGAACAGGCCGCGGTCCTCCAGGAAGCGGCCGATGCGGTCCTTGGGCGCGTCCTTCAGCCGCGCCAGCGTCACGTGGGGGGAGAACCGGCGCTCCTCCGCCGGCAGGCCGGCGCGGACCACCGCCGATTCCACCTTCGCCTGCAAATGCGCCAGCGCGTCGGACCGCTCCACCCCCGCCCACAGGACGCGGGCGTTGCGCCCGCTGCCGAACACGCCGACGCCGTCCAGCACCAGGGGGAAACCCGGCGCCTCCACCTCGGCCAGCGCCGCGTCGACGTCGGCCGCCGCGTCGCCCGGCACCTCGCCGATGAAGCGCAGCGTCAGGTGCAGGTTGTCCGCCTCCGTCCAGCGCGCCCCCGGCACGCCGCCGCCGAGACCGGCAAGCCGGTCCCGGACGTCCGCGGGGAAATCGAGGGCGACAAACAGGCGGATCATCAGGGGCAGGGGTCGGTGTAGCGGTCGTTGACGGCGTCGATCTCCTTCAACACCTCGTCCGACAGTTTGATGCCCCCGGCCGCGATGTTGGAGACGAGGTGCTCCATCGTGGTGGCGCCGATCAGGGCCGACGCCACGAACGGCTTCTGCGCCACGAACGCGATCGCCATCTGCGTGACCGACAGCCCGTGCTTCTCGGCGATCGCCATGTAGGCGCGCACGGCGGCATCCGCGTTCGGCGTGGTGTAGCGCGACGGCCGGTGGTCGAGCGCCCGGCGCGTGCCCGGCGGGATCTGCCCGTCCAGGTACTTGCCCGACAGCGTGGCGGCCCCCAGCGGGGAGTAGGCGAGCAGGCCCACGTCCTCGCGCAGGCCGATCTCCGACAGCCCGTCCTCGTAGGTGCGGTTCAGCAGGTTGTAGGCGTTCTGGATGCTGGCGATGCGCGGCAGGTCCTGCACCTCGGCGTGCTTCAGGAAGGTCATGACGCCCCAGGGCGACTCGTTGGACACGCCGATCGCGCGGATCTTGCCGGCCTTGATGAGGTCCTGGAGCACGCCCAGCGTCTCGGGTATGGGCACGCCGTCGTACTGCGGCCGGTGGGCGTAGCAGCGCTGGCCGAAGCGGTTGGTGACGCGGTCGGGCCAGTGCAGCTGGTAGAGGTCGACGTAGTCGGTCTGCAGCCGCTTCAGGCTGGCGTCCAGTGCCGCGGTGATGTTGGCGCGGTCCAGGCGCGACTTGCCCTCGCGGATCCAGGTGAAGCCGCCGTTGGGCGCGCCGATGACCTTGGTGGCCAGGATGACCTTGTCGCGCTTGCCCCGGCTCTTGAACCACGTGCCGATGACCTGTTCGGTCTTGCCGTAGGTCTCGGCCGTGGGCGGGATGGCGTACATCTCGGCCGTGTCCCAGAAGTTCACGCCCTGGTCGAGCGCGTAGTCCATCTGGGCGTGGCCCTCGGCCTCGGTGTTCTGGCGGCCCCAGGTCATGGTGCCCAGCCCGATGACGGACACGTTCAGGCCGGTGCGGCCGAGCGGACGGTATTCCATGGTCTCGAACATCCTCGCTGCGTTTTCGTTCTTCTCTTATGAAGCCCCTCCCCCCTCGCGGGGGAGGGGTTGGGGAGAGGGGGCAAGCGAACGTCTCTTCCGGCCTCCGGCCGTAGCGACCCTCTCCCCAACCCCTCTCCCATAAAGGGAGAGGGGCTTTGTTACACGAACAGCGTCAGCACGCCCGTGTAGCCGTACAGCCGGTTGTGTGAAATCTCCCCCGCACCGAAGAAGCCCACCAGGGGGAAGTCGCCCAGTGCGGCGTGGATCATCTTCAGCTCCTCGCTGTCGCTGCCGAACAGGTTGGGGCCGCGGGCGATGCAGCTGACGTAGACGCCGCCCTTGGGCGGACCCGGCAGGCGCTTCTTCAGGTTGGCCAGCATGCGCGCCATGTCGGCCTCGGCCGACGGCCTGTCGCGGCGGGCGAACAGCACGGGCTTGCCGGTTTCCACCCGCTCGCCGATGGCGATCCAGCCGGTGCGCGGGTCGATGGCGACGAGGTCGCGCACCATGTAGTCCCCCGTGTCGGAGCCGGGGATCGGCAGCCCGGCGAAGATGGCGCCGGCCACCTGGCGCAGGTCGCGCGCCAGTTCCTCCCCGATGTCCTCCTTGAAGACGTCGAGCGCGGGGCGGCCGTCGATCTCCAGGATGACGTTGTCCTCGCACGCGGTGATGGTGCGCGGCGGGCCGATGGGCGTGCAGCCCTGCGTCAGCTTGGTGGCCAGCGCCACCTCCGGCGCGAACAGCACGCCGGACAGGCCGCCTTCGGACACCGGCCCCTCCGTCCCGGTGGCGGTGGAGGCGGGCGGGGCGAACTGCGGGAAGTGGTCGCCGCGCGACGACGTCAGGCCGCCCACCAGGAAGGCCCCCGTCGACTCGGCCACGCTGCCGACGAGGTCGGCGAGGCGCTGGTTGCGCGGGTCGGCGTGCACGAGGCCCAGCGAGGCGCCGTGCCGGTCCAGCCAGCCGCCGGCGGCGCGGCGCATCGGCTCCAGGTCGCCGTCCACGGTGGGGAAGACGCGGAAGGCGCTCTCCGGCAGGCGGGCGGCCATGACGGCGATGGCCGGGCGGTCGAAATGCTCGACCCCCGCGCCCAGCACGCCGATGCCGACGGTGCCCACCCAGTCGCGGATGCCGGTGGTGCCGCGCAGCAGCTTCAGGATGTGCGCCGCGTCGCCCGACAGCGCGTCGGAGACGTAGAGGATGCCCAGGTTGCATCCCGTCACGTCGCCCAGCTTGTCCAGGCAGGCGCGCACCACCTGCGCCCACTCGGCGCCCTCGGCGCTGGCGGCGTGGAAGCGGGTTTCAGACAGCGTGTTGTTGGTCGTGTCGGTGGTCATATGGTCAGCCTCCCGTGCGGGCACGGTTGTCGAGCAGGCGGGTCACGTGCGGCAGGATGCGCTCGACGATGACCTTCACGCCGGCGGCGTTGGGGTGGATGCCGTCGCCCTGGTTCATCGCCGCGTCGGTGGCGACGCCGTCCAGGAAGAACGGGTAGAGCGGCACGCCGTGCTTGGCGGCCAGTTCGGGATAGATGGCGTTGAACCGCTCCGTGTAGGCGCGGCCGTAGCTGGCGGAGGCGTACATCCCGGCCAGCAGGGTAGGGATGTTGCGCTCCTTCAGCCGGCCCAGGATGGCGTCCAGGTTGGCGCGCGCCGCCGCGGGGTCGAGCCCGCGCAGCATGTCGTTCGCCCCCAGCTCCACCAGCGCCACGTCCGGCTTGTCGCCCAACGCCCAGTCGAGGCGCGACAGCCCGCCCGCCGTGGTGTCACCCGACACGCCGGCGTTGATGACCGTCACGTCATAGCCCTTGGCACGCAAGGCCCGTTCCAGCTGCGGAACGAACCCCTGCCCGTCGCCCAGGCCGTAGCCGGCGGTGAGGCTGTCGCCCAGCGCCAGCAGGCGCACGGGGCCGTTCGCGGCGCTTGCCGTGGCGCTCAACGCCATGACCGCAACCCCCAGGAGCGCCGCCGCCCCGGCGTTGAAAAGGCGGCGTGCCACGCCATATGGCGAAAGGCTTTTCCGCTGTCTGCTGAGACCCATCACAATGTCCCGACCCGATTCCGCGGCTACCCCGATCGTCGAATTCGACCCCATGGTCGACATCGACGACGTGCACCTGAGATTGGACAGCGCCGCCGGACCCGTCAACATCCTGAGGGGAATGAATCTCTCGGTCGATCGCGGAGAGCGGGTGGGGGTGGTCGGCCCCTCCGGTTCCGGCAAGTCGACGATGATGATGGTGATGGCCGGGCTGGAGCGGCCCAGCAGCGGGCGCATCCGCGTCGCCGGGCACGACCTGGGCGGGTTGAACGAGGACGGGCTTGCGCGCTTCCGCCGCGACCACGTCGGCATCGTGTTCCAGGCCTTCCACCTCGTGCCGACCATGACGGCGCTGGAGAACGTGGCCATCCCGCTGGAATTCGCCGGGGCGCCCGACGCCTTCGACCGCGCCCGCGCCGGGCTGGAGGCGGTGGGGCTGAAGCACCGGCTCACCCACTACCCCGGCCAGCTGTCGGGCGGCGAGCAGCAGCGCGTCGCCATCGCCCGCGCCTTCGTGGCCGAACCGTCGCTGCTGCTGGCCGACGAGCCTACCGGCAACCTGGACCTGGAGACCGGCGCCCACATCGTGGAGTTGCTGTTCGGCCTGGCCGAGCGGCGCGGCACGACGCTGGTCCTGATCACCCACGATCCGGCGCTGGCCGAGCGCTGCGACCGCACGGTGCGCCTGATGGACGGCCGCATCGCCGACGACGGCCGCCACGCCGCCCGCAACGTGCGGGTTGAGGCGTGAGCATGGTATCGCAAATCGCTTCCATGGATCGGCGACGCCACGGCTGGCGATCCAGGTTCCCAGTCAAAAATCAGAGACTGAGAGATTCAGAGACGAAGAAAATCGTGCGTCGGCGCCCGCTCCCCGCGGAGCTGCGGCCAAGGCAAGATCCTTCCGGTCTCTCAATCTCTAAGTCTCTGATTTCCTTGATCCGTACTCTCTCCGTCAGCTAGAACGCCATGACCTCCCTCCTCCTCGCCCTTCGATTCGCCCGCCGGGAGCTGCGCGGCGGGCTGCAGGGGTTCCGCATCTTCCTGGCCTGCCTCACGCTCGGCGTCGCCGCCATCGCCGCCGTGCAGTCGGTGTCCAGCGGCATCCTCGAAGGGTTGAAGGAGGACGGGCGCGCCATCCTGGGCGGCGACGTGGCGATCCGCCAGATCTACCAGCCGCCCGCACCCGAGGCGATGAAGCACCTGGAATCGTCCGGCCGCATCGCCGCATCCGTCGAGATGCGCGCCATGGCGCGCAGCGTCGACGACGCGCGCTCCTCCCTGGTCGAGCTGAAGGCGATCGACGGCCTCTACCCGCTCTACGGCAGCGTGGAACTGCGCGGCGGTGCCGACATCCACGCCGCGCTGGCGCAGCGCGGCGGGCGCTGGGGCGTGGTGGTGGAGGACACGCTGCTCGACCGCCTGGGCGTCCAGCCCGGCGGGACGATCAAGCTGGGCGACTCGACGGTGGAGGTGCGCGGCGTGCTGGCGCGCGAGCCGGACCGGGCGTCGTCCAACACCTTCAGCCTGGGGCCGCGCCTGATGGTCGCCCTCGGCGCCATGCAGGACACCGGGCTGACGCAGCCGGGCAGCCTCGTCTACTGGAACCACAAGCTGGCGCTGCCGCCGGGCACGAACCTGACGGCGTGGCAGGACGACCTGAAGCGCCGCTTCCCCGACGCCACGTGGCGCGTGCGCGACTACACCAACGCCTCCCCCCAGGTGGCCTCCTTCATCGAGCGGATGACGCTGTTCCTGACGCTGGTCGGGCTGACGGCGCTGCTGGTCGGCGGCGTGGGCGTCGGCAACGCGGTGCGCAGCCACCTGGACGCGCGCGGCGAGACCATCGCCACGCTGAAGTGCGTGGGCGCCCCCGGTGACCTCGTCTTCCGCACCTACCTGGCGCAGATCCTGGCGCTGGCCGGGGTGGGCATCGCGCTGGGGCTGGTGGTGGGCGCCGTGGCGCCGCCCTTGCTGAGCATGGCGCTGGAAGGGCTGCTGCCGGTCAGCGTGCGCATCGGCGTCTATCCCGGCGCCCTGCTGACCGCCGCCCTGTTCGGCCTGCTGACCGCGCTGACCTTCTCGCTGTGGCCGCTGGGCCGGGCGCGGGAGGTGCCGGCGGCCGCCCTGTTCCGCGACGTGGTGGCGCCGGCCCAGGGCTGGCCCAAGCCGGTCTACGTGGCCGCCACCGCCGCGTCGGCGCTGGCGCTCGCCGCACTCGCCATCCTGACGGCGGAGAACAAGGTGTTCGCCGGCTGGTTCGTCGGCGGCGCCATCGCCACCTTCGCCGCCTTCCGGGGTGCGGCGTGGCTGGTGACGCACGCCGCCGCGCGCGCCGGCCGGCCGAAGCGGCCGGGGCTGCGGCTGGCGCTGGCCAACCTGCACCGGCCGGGCAACCCGACGGGCAGCGTCGTGCTGTCGCTCGGGCTGGGCCTCACGGTGCTGGTCACCATCGCGCTGATCCAGGGCAACTTCACCCGCCGCGTGACCGAGACGATCCCCAAGGACGCGCCCAGCTTCTTCTTCGTCGACGTGCAGCCCGACCAGTTCGAGCCGTTCAAGCAGATCGTCCAGGGCGTGCCCGGCACCCGCGGCTTCGACGCCGTGCCCAGCCTGCGCGGCCGGCTGGAGACGGTAAACGGGACGGAAGCCGAAAAGGCGCTGCGCGACCCCGACAAGGGCTGGATCCTGCGCGGCGACCGCGGCATCACCTGGTCCGCCACCAAGCCCGCCAATTCGGAGATCGTCGCCGGCCAATGGTGGCCGGCCGACTACCAGGGCCCGCCGCTGATCTCCATCCACAAGGACGTGGCGGAGGCCTTCGGCATCGGTCCGGGTGCGAAGCTGGGCGTCAACATCCTGGGCCGCACCATGGAGGCGGAGGTCGCCAACGTGCGCGCCGCCGACTTCTCCAGCATGCGCATCAACTTCGCGCTGGTCTTCGCGCCGGGTGCCCTGGAGCGCGCGCCGATGACCTGGATCGCCACCGTCAACGCCACGCCGGAGGCGGAGGAGGCGGTGCAGCGCGCCGTCCTCGCGCGCTTCCCCAACATCACCATGGTGCGGGTGAAGGACGCGCTGGAGACGGTCAACACCATGCTGGGCCACATCGGCACGGCGGTGCGGATCACCGCGTCGATCACGCTGGCGGCGGGCACGCTGGTGCTGGCCGGCGCCGTGGCGGCCGGGCACCGGCGCCGCGTCTACGACGCCGTCGTGCTGAAGGTTCTGGGGGCGACGCGCGGCGACGTGCTGCGCGCCTTCCTTCTGGAATACGGCCTGCTCGGGCTGGTGACGGCGGCCATCGCCGGGGCCATCGGCACGCTGACGGCGTGGGCGGTGCTGACGCGGCTGATGCGCTGGGAATGGACGTTCCTGCCCTCGGCCGTCCTGTGGACCGCGGTGCTCAGCACGGCGATCACGCTGGCCTTCGGATTCTTCGGCACATGGCGCGCGCTGGGACAGCCGGCGGCACCGCTTCTGCGCAACGAGTGATGAATGCTTGCCGGGCGGAATCCCGGTACATCCGATCGATCTTGAACGAAGGGGCGAAGTCTACAATATGACTCGGTGTTGAGTTTCACCGACACCCCGAGGACCACAATGTCTGACCCGATGTACCGTTCCTACGCGACCGCAGGCCGCGCGATCGATCGGGGATACTTCGACGCAGGCCTGCGCCAGTTCATGCTGCGCATCTACAACTACATGGGTGCTGGCCTGGTGGTCACCGGCCTGGTGGCCTTCCTCGCTTCGTCCAGCCCGGCGCTCATGCAGGCGATCTTCACCACGCCGCTGAAGTGGGTGGTGATGCTGGCCCCGCTGGCCTTCGTGATGGTGCTGTCCTTCGGCATCCAGCGGCTGTCGTTCGCCACGGCCCAGCTGATATTCTGGGTCTACTGCGCGGCGATGGGCCTGTCCATGTCGGCGATCTTCCTGGTGTTCACCGGGTCGTCCATCGCGCTGACCTTCTTCGTCACGGCGGCCACCTTCCTGTCGATGAGCCTGTGGGGCTACACGACGAAGCGTGACCTGTCGGGCATGGGCTCGTTCCTGATGATGGGCCTGTTCGGCATCATCATCGCCAGCCTCGCCAACCTGTTCTTCGCGTCCAGCGCCTTGCAGTTCGCGATCTCGATCATCGGCGTGCTGATCTTCACAGGCCTCACCGCCTACGACACGCAGCGCCTGAAGGAGGTCTACGCCGACGGCTTCGACCGCGAGAGCGAGGGCAAGCTGGCGCTGATGGGTGCCTTGACCCTGTACCTGGACTTCGTGAACCTCTTCACCTTCCTGCTCCACTTCATGGGGCAGCGGGACGAGTAAACGGCGGTTCGGGCCTCGCTCCGAAACGCTTCCGCCCCCTCCCGGCCCCGGCCGGGAGGGGGTTTTCGTTTTGGGACGGTGGTCGTTGGGTTTTCGCTGGCGCTCAACCCAACCTACCGGTCAGCCGTAGGTTGGGTTGAGGCCAAAGCCGAAAACCCAACGTCCGCCCTTACAGCGCCAGCACGTCGCGCATCGTGTACAGGCCCGGCGTCTTGTCGGCGGTCCACAGGGCGGCGCGCACGGCGCCCTTGGCGAAGACCTGCCGGCTCGACGCCTTGTGGGTGATCTCCACGCGCTCGCCGTCGGTGGCGAAGACCACGGTGTGGTCGCCCACCACGTCGCCGCCGCGCAGGGTGGCGAAGCCGATGTCGCCGGCGCGGCGCGGGCCGGTGTAGCCGTCGCGCGTCTTCTGCCAGACGTCCTCCAGCGCCACCCCGCGCCCGGCCGCCGCGGCGCGGCCCAGGCCCAGCGCCGTGCCGGACGGCGCGTCCACCTTGTGGCGGTGGTGCATCTCGACCACCTCGATGTCGTAGTCGTCGCCCAGCGTGCGCGCCACCTGCTCCACCACCGCCAGCAGCACGTTGACACCGACCGACATGTTGGGCGCCTGCACGATCGGCGTGTGCGTCGCCGCCGCGGCGATGGAGGCCTGCTGCGCCGGGTTGAGGCCGGTGGTGCCGATGACCAGCGCGGTCTGCCCCTGCGCCGCCAGCGCGGCGTGGCGCTCCACGGCCTCGGGCGGGGTGAAGTCGATGACGGCGTCGGCCTCGGCGAACAGCACCGCCGGGTCGTCGATGACGGCGACGCCCCGCGCCTCGATGCCGGCCAGCAGGCCGATGTCCTTGCCCACCGCCGGGCTGCCCACGCGCGCGGTGCCGCCGACAAGGGTGCAGCCCGGCGTGGCCGCCACCTCGCGCACCAGCATCTGTCCCATCCGCCCCGCGCACCCGACGATGCCGATCTTCATGCCACCCTCCCGCTCATTCGAATCGTGCCGGCCGTTGGGTTTTCGCTGCGCTCAACCCAACCTACGACGCGGCGGTAGGTTGGGTTGAGGCCAAAGCCGAAAACCCAACGTCGGAAACCCCGCGCCGGACAGCACTAGCACAGCCGTTCCCGGCCGTTAAGCCCGCGGCGCCAGACAGCCGGTCAGCGAAGTCGCAAGGCCGCGCAGCAGCGCGGGGTACAGCTCCGGCCCGTCCGGGATGGCGGCACCCTCGGGGTCCAGCGTGCCCTTCTTCGCCCCGGTGCCCTCGATCAGCGTGTCGACCAGCTTCGGCTCGAACTGCGGCTCGGCGAAGACGCAGGCCGCGCCCAGTTTCTTGATGCGCTCGCGGATCGCCGCCACCCGCTTGGCGGAGGGGGCGCGCTCCGGGTTCACGGTGATGGCGCCGACGGCGTTCAGGCCGTAGCGCTTCTCGAAATACTGGTAGGCGTCGTGGAAGACAACGAACGGCCGCTCCGCCACCGGCGCCAGCGTCGCCTTCAGCTCGGCGTCCAGGGCGTCCAGGCGCTTGGCGTAGGCCTCGGCGTTGGCCCTGTAGGTGGCGGCGTGCGCCGGGTCGCGCGCGGCCAGCGCCTCGGCGGCGGCCCGCGCCATCACCCTGGCGTTGTCCGGGTCGAGCCAGACGTGCGTGTTGAAGTCGCCGTGGTCCTTGCCGGCGTGGTCATGTTTGTGCGCATGGCCGTGGTCGTGCGACTCCCACGCACCGCCCTCGCGTGCCTCCAGCAGCGTGATGCCCGGCGTTTCCAGCAGCTCCACCACCCGTACCGACTTCGGCACGGACTTCAGCGGCTTGACCAGGAAGCTCTCCAGCGCCTCGCCCACCCAGAACACGAGGTCGGCGCCCTGCAGCGCCCGCGCGTCGGACGGCTTCATCGTGTAGTCGTGCGGCGAGGCGGCGCCACGCACGATCAGCGCCGGCTCCCCCACCCCCTGCATCACCGCCGACACCAGGGAATGCACCGGCTTGATGGAGGCGACGACCTTCGGCCCGTCGGCGAAGGCGGGTGCTGCGGCGAGCAGGCCGGCGGCGAGGGCCAGGGCAAGGAGGGGGCTGCGCATGGGTTCCATGACCTTTGTTGGGGTGTCTATGGCTGGACAGGCGAACCGTTTCGGCGCATACGGGAGGCCGTCCCCCAAAGTGTGACGTTATAACATAACATGTCAAGCCCGCCCGAACCGCTGATCACCGCCGAAGCCCTCACCGTCACCCTCGGCGGCCGCACGCTGCTCGACCGCATCGACCTGACCGTGCAGCCCGGCGAGGTGGTGACGCTGATCGGCCCCAACGGCGCCGGCAAGACGACGCTGGTGCGCGCCGTGCTCGGCCTCGTGCGGCCGACCTCCGGCACGGTGCGGCGGCGCGACGGTTTGCGCATCGGGTACATGCCGCAGAAGCTGTCCATCGACGGCACGCTGCCGCTGACCGTGCGCCGCTTCCTGGCGCTGTGGCGGCCGGTGAGTGCGGCGCGCATCGACGCCGCGCTGGAGGAGGCGGGGGTGGCGCACCTCGCCCGCTCCCCCGTGCAGTCCGTGTCGGGGGGCGAGCTGCAGCGCGTGCTGCTGGCCCGTGCCCTGCTGTCCGAGCCCGAGCTTCTGGTGCTGGACGAGCCCGACCAGGGCGTCGACGTGCACGGGCAGGCGGAGCTGTTCAACCGCATCGACCGGCTGCGCCGCGCGCACGGCTGCGGCGTGCTGCTGGTCAGCCACGACCTGCACACGGTGATGGCGCGCACCGACCGCGTGGTCTGCCTGAACGGGCACGTTTGCTGCTCCGGCCGGCCGGAGGACGTCAGCCGCCACCCCGAATACCACGCCCTGTTCGGCCGCCACGCCGCCGAGCTGGCCATCTACCTGCACCACCACGACCACGCCCACACCGGCGACGGCCGCGTCGTTCCCGGCGCCGACTGCTGCGACGGGCCCGGCCACCATCACCATGAGGGGGAGCACCACCATGGATGACTTCATGGTCCGCGCCCTGGTGGCCGGCTGCGGCATCGCGGCGCTGGCCGGGCCGCTCGGCTCCTTCGTGGTGTGGCGGCGCATGGCGTACTTCGGCGACACGCTGGCGCACTCGGCGCTCCTGGGCGTGACGCTGGGCTTCCTGCTGGGCATCGACCCGACGGTGGGCGTGGTGGCGGTGTGCGTGGTGCTGGCGCTGCTCCTGACGGCGCTGCAGCACCGCCGGGCGCTCGCCTCCGACACGGTGCTGGGCATCCTGTCGCACTCGTCGCTGTCGCTGGGCCTCGTCGCCGTGGCGTTCCTGAAGACGCTGCGCGTCGACCTCGTCGGCTATTTGTTCGGCGACATCCTGGCCGTGACGTCCGATGACATCCTGCGCATCTACGCCGGCGGTGCCGTGGCGCTGGCCGGCATGGCGCTGCTGTGGCGCCGCCTGCTGGCGGTGACGGTCAGCGAGGATCTGGCGCAGGTGGAGGGCATGCCGGTGGTGGCCCTGCGCCTCGCCTTCATGCTGCTGATCGCGCTGGTGATCGCGGTGGCGATGAAGGTGGTGGGCATCCTGCTGATCACCTCCCTTCTCATCATCCCGGCGGCGGCGGCCCGCCGCTTCGCCCGCACGCCGGAGGAGATGGCCGCATTCGCCGCCGTCATCGGCATGGCGGCGGTGGTTGCCGGCATGCTGGCGTCCCTCAACTGGGACCTGCCGGGCGGCCCCAGCGTGGTGGTCGCCGCGGCGGCGCTGTTCCTGGCGGCGCAGCTGGCGCCGGGGCGCAGCGGCTGAATCAGGGCGTGCCTTGTGGGAACCGGTCCCGCACCCTATTGTGGTTGCCCACAGGGAGTTCCCGAACAAAGAAGACCGCCGCCATGGCCGAGACCCGCACCGGCCCCCGCGTGGGGCTGTTCGTCACCTGTCTGGTCGACCTGTACCGCCCCACGGTCGGCTTCTCCGCGGTCAAGCTGCTGGAAGACGCCGGCTGCACGGTCGCGGTGCCGGCCGGGCAGACCTGCTGCGGCCAGCCGGCCTTCAATTCCGGCGACCGCGCGGACGCCGCCGCACTCGCCCGCCAGACCATCGCCGCGTTCGAAGGCTTCGACCACGTGGTCGTGCCGTCCGGCTCCTGCGCCGGCATGATCCGCGTGCATTACCCGGAGCTGCTGGCCGACGATCCCGCCTGGGCGCACCGCGCCCGGCACCTGTCCGCCCGCACGCACGAGCTGGTGTCGTTCCTGGTCGACGTGCTGGGCGTCACCGGCGTGGCCGCGCGCTATCCGGACGCCGTCACCTACCACGACAGCTGCTCGGGCCTGCGCGAGCTGGGGGTGAAGGCGCAGCCCCGCGCCCTGCTGGCTTCGGTGGAGGGGCTGGAACTGCGCGAGCTGCCGGGGGCGGAGGTGTGCTGCGGCTTCGGCGGCACCTTCTGCGTCAAGTATCCGGAGATCTCCAACCGCATGGTGGAGGACAAGGCCGCCGACATCGCCGCCACCGGGGCCGGCACGGTGCTGGCCGGCGACATGGGCTGCCTGCTGAACATCGCCGGCAAGCTGTCGCGCCAGGGCAGCCCGGTGAAGGTCCGCCACGTGGCGGAGGTGCTGTCCGGCCTCGCCGCCGACACGCCGGCCATCGGCGAAACCGGCCGGTAGGGAAGGGGAACGCGCATGCACTCCACCGCCCATTCCTTCCCCGAGAACAGCCGCCGCGCGCTGGAGAACGAGCGCCTGCAGTACATGCTGCGCAAGTCCGGCACCGGCTTCCAGGACAAGCGCCGCCGCGCCGCCGAGCGCCTGCCGGAGTTCGAGGAGCTGCGCGACCAGGGCAAGGCCATCAAGAACCACGTGCTGGAGAACCTCGACGTCTACCTGGAGATGTTCGAGGCGAAGGTGACGGAGCAGGGCGGCCGCGTGCACTGGTGCCGCACGGCGGCCGAGGCGCGCGACACCATCACGGAGATCTGCCGCAACGCCGGTGCGAAGATCGTCACCAAGGGCAAGTCGATGATCGCCGAGGAGATCGCGATCAACGACCACCTGGAATCCAACGGCTTCATCCCCATCGAGACGGACCTGGGCGAGTACATCATCCAACTGCGCAAGGAGCCGCCCAGCCACATCATCGCCCCCGCCTTCCACGTGTCGAAGGAGGAGGTGGCCGACGCCTTCCGCGCCGCCCACACCGAGCTGCCCAAGGACCGCCCGCTGGAGGAGCCGCGCGAACTGATCACCGAGGCGCGCCTGATGCTGCGCCGCCGCTTCCAGGAGGCGGACGTCGGCATCACGGGTGCGAACCTGCTGATCGCCGAGACCGGCTCCACCGTCATCGTCACCAACGAGGGCAACGGCGACCTCACCCAGACGCTGCCCAAGGTGCACGTGGTCCTGGCCTCCATCGAGAAGATCGTGCCGAACCTGGAGGACGCCGCCACCGTGCTGCGCCTGCTGGCGCGCTCGGCCACGGGGCAGGAGTTCTCCGCCTACACCACCTTCTCCACCGGCCCGCGCCGGCCGGGCGACGTGGACGGGCCGGCGGAGTTCCACGTGGTCCTGCTCGACAACGGCCGCTCGGCCCTCTTGGGCACCGAGTTCCAGGAGGTGCTGCGCTGCATCCGCTGCGGTGCGTGCATGAACCACTGCCCGGTCTACGGCGCGGTCGGCGGGCACGCCTACGGCTGGGTCTATCCGGGGCCGATCGGCTCGGTCCTCGACCCGGCGCTGATCGGCATCAAGGAGGCCGGGCACCTGCCCAACGCCTCCACCTTCTGCGGCCGGTGCGAGGCGGTGTGCCCCATGCGCATCCCGCTGCCCAAGATGATGCGCCACTGGCGCGAGAAGGAGTTCGAACAGAAGCTCCAGCCGCCCGCCATGCGCCGGGGCCTGGGCATGTGGGCGTGGTTCGCGCGTCGCCCGGCGCTCTACCACGCGGCGGCGAAGATGGCGATCCGCGCGCTCGGCCGCTTCGGCCGGGGCAAGGGCCGCTTCGCCAGCCTGCCGCTGGCCGACGGCTGGACCCGTTACCGCGACATGCCGGCGCCGGAGGGCCGCACCTTCCAGGACCTCTGGGCCGAAAAGCAGCGGGGAGGGCGCTGAACGTGACTGAAGCCCGCAACCAGATCCTCTCCGGCATCCGCACCGCGCTGAAGCGCGGCCCCGCCACCGATGCCCAGCGCGGCGCGGCGGCGGAGCGCGTGCGCACCCACCCCCGCAACCTCGTCCCCGCCCGCGCGCAGCTGGACCACGAGGAGCAGGTGGCGCTGTTCGTGCGCATGGCGCTGGAGGTGTCCTGCACGGTGGAGCGCGTCCCCGACCTCGCCGCCGTGCCGCAGGCGGTGGCCGAATACCTCGCCGGCCTCAACCTGCCGGCCGAGCTGCGCGTGGCGCCCGATCCGGAGCTGTCGGCCATCCCCTGGGCGGAGCGGCCGACGCTGACCGTCACCACCGGCCGTGCCCGCGACGCCGACGCCGTGTCGCTGACCGGCGCCTTCGCGGCGGTGGCGGAGACCGGCACGCTGATGCTCGTTTCGGGTGCGGAACGTCCGACGACGCTGAACTTCCTGCCGGACACGCACATCGTCGTCCTGAAGCGTGACCAGATCGTCGGCGGCTATGAGGACGCGTGGGACCGGCTGCGCGCCGTGCAGGCGTCGTTCGAGGGCGGAATGCCGCGCACGGTGAACCTGATCACCGGCCCGTCGCGCACCGGCGACATCGAACAGACCATCCAGCTCGGCGCCCACGGCCCCCGCCGCCTGCACATCCTGCTGGTCGGGGAATGACGTATATGCCCCCGGTCGCCGGAAGAGATCCGCTTTGCCGGACTGTGGTTCATCACAAAGCAACGAAGGCAACAAAGGACACAAAGAAATCCTTTGCCTGGATCCGCGCGCGCGGCTGGCCGGGACGTCTTCGTGTGCTTATTTTTCCTTTGTTGCTTCGTGATCCCAAACAGCTTCGCACGGCCGACGCTTCGCCATGACCCGCCGCAAGCGCACCGTCACGCCGGAGGAGCAGGCGTTGTGGCGCACGGTGATGCGCGACGCCGTGCCCATGCCCGGCCGCACCCTGGCCGAGGCGATGACCTCCGCCCCGCCGGTGGCGGAACCCGCCGCCGAACCGGTGCCGGCGCCACCCCCCGTGGTCCAATCCCCGCAACCGCCCAAGCCGTCGAAGCGCACCTACGTGCACGTCGTCCCGCCGCCGCTCACGCCCGGCGACACCAGCGCCATCGACGGCCGCAACGCCGACCGGCTGCGCCGCGGCAAGATGGAGATCGAGGGCCGCATCGACCTGCACGGCATGTCCCAGGCGCAGGCGCACACGGCGCTGGCCTCCTTCGTCCACCGTGCGTGGCACGAGGGGCGGCGCTGCGTGCTGGTGATCACCGGCAAGGGCACCTTCAGCGGGGTGGGCGGCGGCGTGTTGCGCCGCGCCGTGCCGGGCTGGCTGGGCGACCCGCCGCTGCGCCCCATGGTGCTGGCCGTCCAGCCCGCCCAGCCCAAGGACGGCGGCGATGGTGCTTTGTACGTCTTGATCAAGCGGCGGCGGGACCGTAAAGACCGCTGATGCCGTTGGGTTTTCGCCTTCGGCTCAACCCAACCTGCCGTGCCGCCGTAGGTTGGGTTGAGGCGGCAGCCGAAAACCCAACGTCGGCCCGCCTCGGAATGGATCCCGCATGACATGACCCCCTTCGGCGACAAGGTCCGGGCGCTGCGCGAGACGCGCGGGGTGACGCTCAAGCAGATGGCCGCGGACCTGCACATCTCCTCCGCCTACCTCTCGGCGCTCGAACACGGCAAGCGCGGGCAGCCGTCGGCGCAGCTCGTGCGGCAGATCTGCGGCTATTTCGGCATCATCTGGGACGAGGCGGAGGAACTGGAACGCTTGGCCGCCCTCTCGCACCCGCGCATCACCGTCGACACGGCGGGCCTCAGCCCGAAGGCGACGGAACTGGCCAACCGGCTGGCCGCCTGCATCCACGACCTGGACGAAGGCGCGTTGGACGGGCTGCTGGCCGTGCTGGACACCGTGCCGCCCGGCCTCACGGCCCCGCGCCGCCGGCGCGGCGGGCGTCGACGCTGACAGGGGGCGCCGACAGGGGGGCGCTGACAACGTGCGAACACCAACAAAAGGATAGCATACATTCCCCGGCGCACCCGTTATCATCGCCACGTACCCATACTTTTGTGGTATGCAACTATCCAAGGTGGATAGCCGGTATCCGGGTCGTGAGATGAGTCCAACGGGGCGCAATCGATGTCGCTGAACGGCAGCCACAGGCGGATCGCCGTCCCGGCGTTTGCCGGCGGGCCGGACGGCGCGCTGTTCCGCGCCGTCTTCGAGTCGTCGCCGGCCGGCATCGCCGTGGCCGACCCCGGCGGCGTGGTGATCGCCGCCAACCCCGCCTTCGCCGCCATGCTGGGCTACACGCCGGACGAGCTGGCCGGCCTGCCGCTCGCCCGCATCACCCACCCGGACGACTGGCGGCTGGAGGCGCCGGCCTTCGCCCGCGCGGCGCGCGACGCCGCCGCGCCGCAGCCGTTCGAAAAACGCTACCTGCGCAAGGACGGCGGCGTGGTGCGGGCTTCCGTGCGGCCGTCGCTGCTGCGCGACGCCGACGGGCGGGTCGGCGCGCTGGTCGCCATGATCGAGGACTTCGGCCCCCACCGCGCCGCCGCCACCGCAGCCGCCACCGCCGCCGCGGACGAGCTGCGCCGCAGCGAGCGGCGCTACCGCGGCATCATCGCCGCCACCAACGAGGGCTTCTGGCAGCTCGACGCCGACTTCGTGACGGTGGAGGTGAACGGCGCGCTGGCCCGCATGCTCGGCTGCCGCCCCGCCGACCTGATCGGCCGGCCGCTGGCCGACTTCCTGCCGCCGGGGCAGGAGGACGCGGTGTGCGCCGCGCTGGCCCAGCCGGACGACCGGCAGCACACCTTCGACCTGACGCTCCTGGGTCCCGGCGGCCAGACCGCGCACACCCGCGCGCACCTGGGTGCGCTCGACGAGGAGGAGGGGCGCCCCGGCGGCTGGTTCGCCCTGGTCAGCGACCACACCGCGCTGAAGCAGCGCGAGGTGGAGCTGCAGCGCTCCGAGGCGCGCTTCCGCGCCATCGTCGAATCGGCGGTGGAGGCGATCCTCACCGCCGACACGCGCGGCGTCATCCTCAGCGCCAACCCGTCGGCCGAACGCGTCTTCGGCTTCACCCAGGCCGAGCTGGTGGGCCGCCACATCCACGCGCTGATGCCGGCGGACGAGGCGCGGCGCCACGCCGACTACGTGCGCCGCTACATGACGACGGGCGAGACGACGGTCATCGGCCGCGGGCGCGAGGTCACGGCGCAGCGCAAGGACGGCACCACCTTCCCCGCCTGGCTGTCGCTGGCCGACATCGACCTGCCGGGCTTCCGCGCCTTCGTCGCCATCATCGGCGACATCACGCCGATGAAGCGGGCCGAGCACGCGCTGGTCGAGGCCAAGGAGGCGGCGGAGCTGGCGAACCGCGCCAAAACCGCCTTCCTGTCGAACATGAGCCACGAGCTGCGCACGCCGCTCAACGGCATCCTGGGCTTCGCCGAGGTGATCCACCAGCAGATGCTGGGGACGCTGGAAAACCCGATGTACCTGAACTACGTCGCCGAGATCAAACGCTCGGGCGAGCTGCTGCTGGCCAACATCAACGACCTGCTGGAGATGGCGACGATCGAGGCCGGGCGCGTCGACCTCGACGTCACCATGGTGGATTTCCGCGACATCGTCGTGTCCTGCCTGCGCCTCGTCGCCAAGCGGGCGGAGCGCGCCAAGCTGCGCGTCGAGGCCGACATGGGGGAGGAGCTGCCGCCCCTGATGGCCGACCCGCACGCGCTGAAGCAGGTTCTGCTGCACCTGCTGTCCAACGCCATCAAGTTCACGCCGGAGGGCGGGCGCATCGGCGTGTCGGCGCGCATCGACAATGCCGGCGCCCTGGTGGCCGAGGTGTTCGACAGCGGCATCGGCATCCCCGCGGACCGGCTGGAGACGGTGTTCTACCCCTTCGTCCAGGGCGACGCCTCCCTGTCGCGCCGGTACGAGGGGATCGGGCTGGGCCTGTCCATCGCCAAGTCGCTGCTGGAACAGCACGGCGGCCGTCTGGAGATCCGCTCCACCGAGGGTGTCGGCACGTCCGTGATGCTCCGCCTGCCGCCGGAGCGCTTCGTCAGCGACTGGTGACCCCAGATTTCACGGGACAGCCGGGGTGGTCCCACCTATCTAGAACGGGCCAATACCCCTCCCCTGCGGGGCAGGAGGAGGGTTGATTTCGTTACCGGAGACCCGTTCCCGTGCACGCGACCGATGCCCTGACCGACGAGGGCGCTTTCCGGCGGATCGCCGGGCGCCTGGCCGCGCTCACCGGCTGGCGCCGGCTGGCCGCGGCCTTCGCCTTCGGCGGGCTGGCCACCTTCGCCCTGCCGCCGGCGCACGCGGTGCCGGTGCTGTTCGCCGCCTTCCCGGCGCTCCTGTGGCTGCTGGACGGGGTGGAGCGGCCGCGCACGGCCTTCGCCGTCGGCTGGTTCTTCGGCTTCGGGCACCATCTGCTGGGCCTCTACTGGGTGACCTGGGCGCTGTTCACCGACATCGGCCAGTTCTGGTGGGCGCTGCCGCTCTCCACCACCGGCCTGCCAATGGGGCTGGCGCTGTTCACCGGCTTGGCGGCGCTGATCGTCTGGGCGCTACCCGTGCGCGGGCTGGCGCGGGCGCTGCTGTTCGCCGTGGTGTGGACGGCGGTGGAATGGCTGCGCGGCCACGCCCTCACCGGCTTCCCGTGGAACCTGATCGGCTATTCCTGGGTCGGCGCGCTGCCGGTGCTCCAGGCGGTCTCCGTCACCGGCATCTATGGCCTCGGCCTGCTGACCGTGCTGGTCGCGGCGTTGCCGGCCGCCTTTGCCGACCCGGCGGAGCCGCCGCGCCGGACCGCGCTGGCGCTGGCGGCGGGGTTGGCGCTGTTCGCCGGCATCGGCGCCTGGGGGGCGATGCGGCTGGCCGGGGCGCCGGCCGACACGGTGCCGGGCGTGCGCCTGCGCCTGATCCAGGCTGGCATCGAGCAGCGCTACAAGTGGGACCCGGCGGCCCGCCGGCAGGTGTTCGAAAGCCAGCTGGAGCTGGCCGCCCAGCCCGCCACCGAACCGGTAACCCACGTCATCTGGCCGGAGACGGCCATCCCCTACTTCATCGAGCACGACATGGCCGGCCGGCAGGCGGTGGCCGCGGTGACGCCGCCGGGCGGGCTGACGCTGACCGGCGCGCCGCGCCGGCTGGCCGGGCCGGACGGGCAGCCGCGCTACTACAACAGCCTGCTGGCCATCGACGCGGGCGGGCGGGTAACCGCCACCTTCGACAAGTTCCACCTCGTCCCCTTCGGCGAGTACATGCCGCTGCGCTCCTGGCTGCCGGTCGGCGCCATCGCCGGCTACGGGTCGGAGTTCTCGGCCGGGCCGGGGCCGGTCACGCTGCCGCTGGCCGGCCTGCCGCCGGTCAGCCCGCTGATCTGCTACGAGGTGATCTTCCCCGGCGCCGTGGTGGACGCGTCGGCGCGGCCGCGGTGGCTCCTCAACCTCACCAACGACGCGTGGTACGGCCACACCGCCGGGCCGCACCAGCACTTCGCCATCTCCCGCGTGCGCGCGGTGGAGGAGGGGCTGCCGCTGGTGCGCAGCGCGCAGACCGGCATTTCCGGCGTCGTCGACGCGCACGGCCGCGTCACCGCCGAACTGGGCCTGGGCGCGCGCGGCGTGCTGGACGCGGCTCTGCCGATCGGCCTGGCGGATCCCACCATTTACGGACGTGCCGGGGACTGGGTTCTGGTGGTACTTCTCATGATCTGTACGGCTTTGGCGGGCTTCGCTCGACAACGGCGCTAGCGCACCCTACGTATCTTCCACAACCCACGCGCATAGCTGGGGCACATGTGGCGGGCTTGACTGCATACGCGGATATGCTCTACAAAGGGACCTACACACGTATTCAGGGAAAAGGCCATGCAGGCAGCAGCGAGGGGTCGTCGGGGCGCGACAGGACGTCCTAAAACGGGGAAACCCAATCCGATCGACGTGCATGTCGGCTCGCGCGTGCGGCTTCGCCGCACCCTCCTTGGGATGAGCCAGGAGAAGCTGGGCGAGGCGATCGGCCTGACCTTCCAGCAGGTGCAGAAGTACGAGCGCGGCGCCAACCGCATCGGCGCGTCGCGCCTGTTCGATCTGAGCCGCGTTCTGGACGTGCCGGTGTCGTTCTTCTTCGACGACATGCCGGCCGACGCGGCCTCGGCGCCGGTCGATGACGACGGCCCGATCGCCGACGACGGCCGCAGCGGCGGCTACGAGCCGGACCCGATGGCCAAGCGCGAGACGCTGGAGCTGGTCCGCGCCTACTACCGGATCAACGATCCGTCGGTGCGCAAGCGCCTGTTCGAACTGACCAAGGCCGTGGCCAACGCCGCCGCCATCGAAGCGGCCGAATGACGCGGTTCCATACGGTCGCCGCACGGTGACCGTCGCCGATCGAACGGCGGGGTGTGTCGCGGACGCGGTACATCCCGCCGTTCGCGTTTTCGCCTCCTGCGCCTTCCGCCGCAGGGAGATTGCTTGACCGCGCCCGTAAACCTTGTCAAATACCGATGATCCGGCGGCATGGCTGTCGCGCCTTTCCAGGCCGCCCCAGTCAAAGAGCCTGTAAAAATAGCCGAGGCAGACCGTGGCCAAGCAGAATTACGTCTTCACGAGCGAGTCCGTGTCCGAGGGTCATCCGGACAAGGTGTGCGACCGCATCTCCGACGCGATCGTCGATCTCTTCCTGTCGCAGGACCCCTACGCGCGCGTCGCGGTGGAAACGCTGGCCACCACGAACCAGGTGGTCCTGGCCGGTGAGGTGCGCGGCCCCGAGAGCATCACCCCCGACCTGCTGGAGCAGGTGGCCCGCCACGCCGTGAAGGACATCGGCTACGAGCAGGACGGCTTCCACTGGGAGAAGATGGACGTCAAGGTCCTGGTGCACTCGCAGTCGGCCGACATCGCCGTGGGCGTCGACGCCGCCGGCAACAAGGACGAGGGTGCCGGCGACCAGGGCATCATGTTCGGCTACGCCTGCCGTGAGACCCCGGCCCTGATGCCGGCCCCCATCTACTACGCCCACGCCATCCTGAAGTCGCTGGCCGAGGCCCGCCACTCCGGCGCCGCCCCGCTGCTGGGTCCGGACGCCAAGAGCCAGGTCACGCTGCAGTACGTCGACGGCAAGCCGGTGCGCGCCACCTCGGTGGTGGTCTCCACCCAGCACGACGCCTCCATCGACCAGGACGCGGTGCGCGAGATCGTGCGCCCGCACGTGGTCAACTGCCTGCCGCAGGGCTGGATGTGCGAGGAGCCGCACTTCTACGTCAACCCGACCGGCCGCTTCGTCATCGGCGGCCCGGACGGCGACGCCGGCCTGACCGGCCGCAAGATCATCGTCGACACCTACGGCGGTGCCGCGCCGCACGGCGGCGGCGCCTTCTCGGGCAAGGACCCGACGAAGGTCGACCGCTCGGCCGCCTACGCCGCCCGCTACCTGGCCAAGAACGTCGTGGCCGCCGAGCTGGCCGACAAGTGCACGATCCAGCTCAGCTACGCCATCGGCGTGTCGAAGCCGCTGTCGGTCTACATCGACACCCACGGCACCGGCCGCGTCGACGAGGACCGCCTGTCCGACGTCCTCCAGCAGCTGGTGAACCTCAGCCCGCGCGGCATCCGCGAGCACCTGGGCCTGAACAAGCCGATCTACGCGCGCACCGCCGCCTACGGCCACTTCGGCCGCGAGCCGGACGCCGACGGCGGCTTCTCCTGGGAGAAGACCGACATCGCCGCCGAGCTGAAGCGCGCCTTCTCCTGATCGCCCCATCCGGCGACCCGCGTGCAGGGGCCTTCGGGCCCCTGCATCCGTTTGGAGCATCCGTTTCCGGTACCCGTTCCGTAGGTTGGGTCGAGACCCAACGCCCTCCGCACCGCGAACACGTCGGGTTTTCGCCTTCGGCTCAACCCAACCTGCGGCGCCCCCTTTTCAGGCACATGTGATGACCGACGCCTCTCAGGATCCCGCCCGCAGGCTCTACGGCCGGCGCAAGGGCCGCCCGCTGCGCAAGCGCAAGTCCGGACTCCTGGAAACCCTGCTGCCCGGCCTCGAATTGCCCATCCCGCAGCCGGGCGACCGCATCGACGACCCCGCCGCGCTGTTCCCGCGGCCGGTGGACGACGTGTGGCTGGAGGTGGGGTTCGGCAGCGGCCATCACCTGGCGTGGCAGGCGGCGAACCACCCCCAGGTGGGCGTCATCGGCTGCGAGCCCTTCGTCAACGGCGTCGCCGCGCTGATGGCCCTGGTGGACGAGGCGAAGGTCGACAACGTCCGCGTCCTGCCCGACGACGCGCGCCCGCTGCTGGACGCGCTGCCCGACGCCTCCATCGGCCGCGCCTTCATCCTGTTCGCCGACCCCTGGCCCAAGAAGCGCCATTGGGAGCGCCGCTTCATCGGCCCGCAGAACCTGCCCCGCCTCGCCCGCGTGCTGAAGGACGGCGCCGAGCTGCGTCTGGCCAGCGACGACATGGGGCTGGTGCGCTGGATGCTGGAGCACACGGTCAAGCACCCGGACTTCGAATGGACCGCGCGGCGCCCGTCCGACTGGCGCGTGCGCCCGGCCGACTGGCCGCCGACCCGCTACGAGGAAAAGGCCATCGAGGCCGGCCGCAAGCCGGTCTTCCTGCGCTTCATCCGGAAGCCGCGGGGCTGAGCGGCGTCCCAGACTCCGGGTCTGCATCCGACTGAAGCAGTTCAAGCTCGATGCAACCCGCTGCGCTGAAATCCGAACCTCCAGCATCCAGCTTCCAGGAAGCCGGCTTCCAGATACGGAGCTTCCGGCATCCGCTTCAACCGCTCCGAAAAGAGCTTGCAGTGGGGTGAGGAACGGCTATATTCACCCCCGATATCCCATACGACTTGGCGGTCCGCGCAAGCGGGCCGGCGAGACGCTTTGCGGGTGGGCTGCGGCCCACCTATATTTTTATCGGCGTGTGGAATCCTCGCGGCACGGGGCCGGCGGGGCAGGCATTGGTGGAATGGACGCAACCGGTCGGATCGAGCAGATCATCGCACCTTCGGTCGAAGCCATGGGCTACGAGATCGTTCGCGTGCAGTTTTCGGGGGGCCAGCGCCCCATCCTGCAGATCATGGCCGAGCGCGCCGACGGCGCGCCCATGACCGTGGAGGATTGCGCCGACATCAGCCGCTCGCTCTCCGCCGTGCTGGACGTCGAGGATCCCATCACCGGGGCCTACACGCTGGAGGTCAGCTCGCCGGGCATCGACCGGCCGCTGACGCGGTTGAAGGATTACGAGCGCTTCGCCGGCTTCGAGGCCAAGGTCGAGACCCGTCTGGCCATCGACGGCCGCAAGCGCTTCAAGGGGCGGCTGCGCGGCGTCGAGGACGGCGCGGTGCTGATCGACACCGAACAGGGCCAGGGCCGCGTGCCCTTCGACAACATTCACCGCGCCAAGCTGGTGCTGACGGACGACCTCATCAAGGCCCACCAGGACCAGGCCAGCCTGGACCAGGAGTGACGGGGCAGGGGTGAGGGGGCCGGCGCCGCCGGCCGCGGGAGAGACAAGAAACTTGGTCGTTTCAGGAAGAGTGACGGATGGAACTGCTGCAAGTCGCTGACGCGGTCGCCCGCGAAAAGAACATCGACCGGGACGAGGTCCTGGAGGCGATGGAGCAGGCGATTCAGAAGGCTGGTCGCTCCAAGTACGGCCACGAGCACGACATCCGCGCCCGCATCGACCGCAAGACGGGCGACATCCACCTCGCCCGCTACCTCGAGGTCGTGGAGACGGTGGAGAACGAGGCGACGCAGGTCGGCCTCGCCTACGCCCAGCGCCGCAAGCCGGACACCAAGCCCGGCGACTGGATCGTCGACCCGCTGCCGCCCATCGATTTCGGCCGCATCGCCGCCCAGACCGCCAAGCAGGTGATCGTCCAGAAGGTCCGCGACGCCGAGCGCAAGCGCCAGTTCAACGAGTACAAGGACCGCGTGGGCGAGATCGTCAACGGCCTCGTCAAGCGCGTCGAGTACGGCAACGTCACCGTCGACCTGGGCCGCGCCGAGGCGATCCTGCGCCGCGACGAGCTGCTGCCCAGGGAGCACTTCAAGAACGGCGACCGCGTGCGCGCCTACATCTACGACGTGCGCGAGGAAGCGCGCGGGCCGCAGATCTTCCTGTCGCGCACGCACCCCATGTTCATGGCCAAGCTGTTCGCCCAGGAAGTGCCGGAGATCTACGACGGCATCATCGAGATCAAGGCGGTCGCCCGCGACCCCGGCTCGCGCGCCAAGATCGCCGTGCTCAGCCACGACAGCTCCATCGACCCGGTGGGTGCCTGCGTCGGCATGCGCGGCAGCCGCGTCCAGGCGGTGGTCGGCGAGCTGCAGGGCGAGAAGATCGACATCATCCCCTGGAACAACGACGCCGCGACCTTCGTGGTCAACGCGCTGGCCCCGGCCGAGGTGGCCAAGGTCGTTCTCGACGAGGAGAACAACCGCATCGAGGTGGTGGTGCCCGACGACCAGCTGTCGCTGGCCATCGGCCGCCGCGGCCAGAACGTGCGCCTCGCCACGATGCTGACCGGCTGGGACATCGACATCATGACGGAAGCGGAGGAGTCCGAGCGCCGCTCGGAGGAATTCCGCACCCGCTCGCAGCTGTTCATCGACGCGCTGGACGTGGACGACGTGATCGCCCATCTTCTGGTCGCCGAAGGCTTCACCACGGTCGAGGAGATCGCCTTCGTCGACACCGAGGAGCTGGCGGAGATCGAAGGCTTCGACGAGGACGTCGCCGCCGAGCTGAAGCAGCGCGCGATGAGCTTCCTCGAGGAGCAGGACGCCACCATGACCGAGCGCCGGCGCGAGCTGGGCGTCGGCGACGACGTGGCGGAGCTGTGCGGCCTGCCGCCGTCGATGCTCGTCAAGCTCGGCGAGAACGGCGTCAAGACGATGGACGACCTGGCCGACCTCGCCGCCGACGAGCTGCGCGAGATCCTCGGCAAGGACGCCCCCTCGGAAGAGGAGGCGAACGAGATCATCATGGCGGCCCGCGCCCACTGGTTCGAAAGCGAGGGCGGTGCCCCGCAGCAGCCGGCGGCCGGCGGCCAGCAGCCCGCCGCGGAATGACCCGCAGCGGCCGGCACACGCAACGGTTACTAGAGCACACGGACGGTTACGGAACGGATGGCAGGTCTGAAGGACGCAGCAGTGACGGACGCCCCCGAGGCGTGCGCGGCGCCGGACCCCGCTGAGGAGCGGGGTCCGCTGCGCCGTTGCGTCGTCACGGGCGCCGTTCAGCCCAAGGAAGGCATGATCCGCTTCGTCGTCGCCCCCGACGGCACGGTCGTGCCCGACCTCGAGGAGCGTCTGCCCGGCCGCGGCCTGTGGCTGACGGCCGACCGCGCCGCGCTGGACAAGGCCGTTTCCAAGAACATCTTTTCCAAGGCCGCGCGCCGCGCCGTCCGCGCCGCGCCGGACCTGGGCGAACGGCTGGAACGCCTGCTGGAGCGCCGCTGCCTCGACCAGATCGGGCTGGCGCGCAAGGCCGGGCAGTCCGTCGCCGGTTACGAGAAGGTGCGCGAGGCGCTGAAGACCGGCCGTGTCGGCCGCGGCGGCGCGCCCGGCCTTCTTCTTGAAGCATCCGACGGTTCGGCGGATCAGCGCGGCAAAATCGCCGCGCTGGCGCCGCACCTGCCGATCGTGGACCTGTTCGACTCGGCGGCCATGGCCGCCGCGCTCGGCCGGGACCACGCCGTGCATGCCGTTATGGCGCGCGGCAAACTCGCCGATGGGCTGGCCCGCGATGCGGCCCGGCTGCAGGGCATAAGGGGCTTTGTCGCCGGCGCGGGGCCGGCGGGCCAGGGGTAACGTTCTAACTATCCGGATCCGATGACCGACAGCAACGACCAGGACCACAAGAAAGTCTTGCACCTCAACGCCGGCACCTCGAACAAGGGAAAGCTGGAGTTGAAGAAGCCGGTCGACACCACGGTCCGGCAGAGCTTCTCCCATGGCCGCTCGAAGACCGTGACCGTCGAGGTCAAGCGCAAGCGCACCGTCGAGAAGGGCGCCGTGCCCGGCATCGCCGACGGCGGCGCCGCGGCGCGCCAGGCGGCGCAGGGCCTGCCCGTGCGCGGCTCGGGCGGACGCCCGCAGCGCGGCGGCGGCGGCGCCGTGCGCCAGCTGACCCGCGAGGAGCGCGAGGCGCGTGAACGCGCGCTGCGCGGCGCCATCCTCGAGGCGGAGACCCGCCGCACCGAGGTGGAGGAGGACTACGAGGACGAGCTGGAGACCGGCGCCGTCGAAGTGGTCCAGGAGCCGGCGCCCGCGCCGGAGCCCGAGATCCTCGACGCCGAGACTCTGCGCCAGCGCGAGATGGACGAGCTGCGCCGCATCCAGGAGGAGGAGCGCCGCATCGCCGAGGAGGCCGAACGCCGCCGCAAGGAGGAAGAGGCCAAGCGCAAGGAAGCCGAGGAGGCCCGCCGGCCCGAGCCGGCCGCCCGCCGCGGCGAGGAGCGCCGCACCGACGACCGCGGCGTCCAGGGTGCGCGTCCCGCCCCCACCGCCCGCCCGGCCAACACCACCACCGAGGCTCCCGCCGCCCGTCCGCCGATCGGCGGCGCCGCTCCCGGCCGCGTCGACGACGACGAGGACGAGGGTGGCCGCGGCCGCGGCCGTCCCGGCAAGGGCCCGGCCAAGGCCCCCGCAGCACCGGCCCGCAAGCCCGGCGGCGCCGGCCCCGGTGCCGACCGCCGTCGCGGCGGCGCCAAGATGACGGTGTCCCAGGCGCTCAGCGACGAGGGGGGTGAACGCACCCGCTCGCTCGCCGCGGTGCGCCGTGCGCGTGAGAAAGAGCGGCTGCGTCAGCTGTCGCGTCAGGAGACCCAGAAGGTGACCCGCGACGTCGTGCTGCCGGAAGTGATCACGGTCCAGGAACTCGCCAACCGCATGGCCGAGCGCGGTGCGGACGTCATCAAGGCGCTGATGCGCATGGGCGTCATGGCGACCATCAACCAGACCATCGACGCCGACACGGCGGAGCTGATCATCAGCGAGTTCGGCCACCGCGTGCGCCGCGTCTCGGAGGCCGACGTCGAGCTGGGCCTGCGCGGCGTGGACGACGTGGCCGACGCGCTGGTGCCGCGTCCCCCGGTCGTCACCATCATGGGCCACGTCGACCACGGCAAGACCTCGCTGCTGGACGCGCTGCGCCAGACCGACGTGGTCAGCCGCGAGGCCGGCGGCATCACCCAGCACATCGGCGCCTATCAGGTGCAGCTGGAATCGGGTGCCCGCATCACCTTCATCGACACGCCGGGCCACGCCGCCTTCACCGAGATGCGCGCGCGCGGCGCCAACGTCACCGACGTGGTCGTGCTGGTGGTGGCCGCCAACGACGGCGTCATGCCGCAGACGATCGAGGCGATCCACCACGCCAAGGCGGCCAAGGTGCCGATCATCGTGGCGATCAACAAGATCGACCTGCCCGACGCCAAGCCGGACCGCGTGCGCCAGGAACTGCTCCAGCACGAGCTGGTGGTCGAGGAGATGGGCGGCGACATCCAGACCGTGGAAGTCTCGGCCAAGGCCAAGATCAACCTGGACAAGCTGGAGGAGGCCATCCTCCTGCAGGCCGAAATCCTGGAGCTGAAGTCGAACCCCGGCCGCACCGCCGAAGGCGTGGTGGTCGAGGCGAAGCTGGAGCGCGGCCGCGGCTCGGTCGCCACCGTGCTGGTCCAGCGCGGCACGCTGCGGGTCGGCGACGTGTTCGTGACCGGGTCGGAGTGGGGCCGCGTGCGCGCCCTCATCAACGACCGCGGCCAGAACGTCGAGGAGGCGGCCCCCGCCACCCCGGTGGAGGTGCTGGGCCTCAACGGCACGCCGCTCGCCGGCGACGACTTCACCGTCGTCGAGTCGGAAGCGCGTTCCCGCGAGATCGCCGAGTTCCGCCAGCGCAAGAAGCGCGAAGCGGCCGTCGCCGCCACCGCCCGCGGCTCGCTGCAGGACATGTTCAGCCGCATCCAGGCCGGCGAGGCCAAGGAACTGCCGGTCGTCATCAAGGGCGACGTGCAGGGCTCGATCGAAGCCATCTCCAGCTCGCTGGAGAAGCTCACGGCCGAGAACACCGAGGTCAAGGTCCGCGTGCTGCACGCCTCGGTGGGTGCGATCAACGAATCCGACATCACGCTGGCGAACGCGTCCAACGCGATGGTGATCGGCTTCAACGTCCGCGCCAACCCGCAGGCCCGCGACCTCGCCAAGCGCGACGGCGTGGAGATCCGCTACTACTCGATCATCTACAACGTGATCGACGACGTGAAGGCGGCGCTGACCGGCATGCTGGCTCCGACGCTGCGCGAGCGGTTCATCGGCTACGCCACCATCCGCGAGGTGTTCAACATCACCAAGGTCGGCAAGGTCGCCGGCTGCATGGTCACGCAGGGCACCGTCAAGCGCGGTGCGGGCGTGCGCCTGCTGCGCGACAACGTCGTCATCCACGAGGGCACGCTCAAGACGCTCAAGCGCTTCAAGGACGAGGTCAAGGACGTCCGCGAGGGTTACGAGTGCGGCATGGCCTTCGAGAACTACGACAACATCCAGGCGGGCGACGTCATCGAGGCCTTCGAGATCGAGGAAGTCGCGCGGACGCTGTAAGGCGCTTTCGGCAGGGGGCACCGCCCCCTGCACCCCCGCCAAGGGCTCGTGCGGCCCTTGGATCCCATGTGTTAGGGTATGGGGGCGCGATGCTCCCGTCGGGAGGTTGGCATGACCGAGAACGTTCCTCTGCACGAAGCCCTCGGCCACATGGACGAGCTGGCGGACCGCGCCGTCAACGGGGAGGAGGTCATCCTCACCCGCGAGGGCAAGCCGCCGGTGCGTCTGGTTCCTGTCGGGAAACCGGGGAATCGGCAGGCCGCGCGTGAACCCGGAAAGCGCCGCCTGGGCCTTGCCAAAGGCAAGATCCGGATGGCCGAAGACTTCGACGAGACGCCGGAATGGCTGATCGACGCCTTCCACGGGATCGACGCCGACTCGCCGCCGCCCGGCGCCGCCGGGGGTCCGGATCGGCTGAAACGGCGGAAAGGCGCGTGAGACTTCTTCTCGATACGCACGCGGTGCTGTGGTCGACCGGAGACACGGATCGGATTCCCCCCGGCGTCCGCGTGCTCATCGAGGATCGCCGGAACGACGTGTTCGTCAGTCTGGTGTCGATCTGGGAGATCCGGATCAAGACGGCTGCTGGCAAGCTCGCCCTGGACATCGACCTGCTGCGGACGATCGAAGACACCGAACTGGGCATTCTGCCGATCACCCTTGAGCATGTGGAGCGCACCGCCACGCTGCTTTTCCACCACAAGGATCCCTTCGACCGGATGCTGATCGCCCAGGCCCTGGTCGAGGGCATGACCCTGGTCACCGCGGACCGCATGATCCGCCACTACGACGTCCCGGTCCTCTGGTCCTGACCGGACACCGGCAAAGAACGAAAGCACGACACCATGGCAGGCAAACACCACGGCGGGCATCACGCCGGCAAAGCCCCGTCCCAGCGCCAGCTCCGCGTCGGCGAGGAACTGCGCCACGCGCTCGCCGACCTGTTCCGGCGCGGCGATTTCCATGATCCGGAGCTGCAGAACCTCAACGTCACCGTGACCGAGGTGCGCATCTCCCCCGACCTGCGCAACGCCACCGCCTTCGTCACCCCGCTGGGCGGCGGCAACGTGGAGGAGGCGCTGGTCGCGCTGAAGCGCGCCGCCCCCTTCCTGCGCGGCCAGGTCGCCCGCGCGATGAAGCTGCGCTTCGCGCCGACGCTCAGCTTCCAGGCCGACACCTCGTTCGACTACGCCGGCCACATCAACGCCATCCTGCACTCGCCCGAGGTCGCCCGCGACCTCGCCTCCACCGGCCCCCGCGTCAACGGCGACGATGAAGAGGACGACGGCTGGGACGAGGACGACGAGGAGGTCGAGTCCTTCGAGTACGACGAGGAGACCGACGACGACCTCGACGACCTCCCCGACGGCGACGAGGACGCCGAAGACGAGGACGGCGACGGGCACGACGAGCCCACCGGCGGCCGGGGGCCCGGCCGTGGCGCGTAAGAAGAAGGGCCAGCCGATCCACGGCTGGCTGGTGTTGGACAAGCCCGAAGGCATCACCTCCACCCAGGCGCTCGGCAAGGTGCGCCGCCTGCTGAACGCCGAAAAGGCGGGGCACGGCGGCACGCTCGACCCGCTCGCCACCGGCATCCTGCCCATCGCGTTCGGCGAGGCGACGAAGACCGTCTCCTACGCCATGGACGGGGCGAAGACCTACCGCTTCTCCGTGCGCTGGGGCGAGCGCCGCGCCACCGACGACCGCGAGGGCGCGGTGATCGACACCTCCGCCGGGCGGCCCGTGCGCGACGCCATCGTCGCCGCGCTGCCCGCCTTCCTTGGCGAGATCCGGCAGGTGCCGCCGCAGTTCAGCGCCATCAAGGTGGACGGCGAGCGCGCCTACGACATCGCCCGCCAGGGCGACGCGGTGGAGCTGGAGCCGCGCACCGTCCGCATCGACCGCTTCGAACTGGTCGACGTGCCCGACGACGACCACGCCGTGTTCGAGGTGGACTGCGGCAAGGGGACCTACGTGCGCTCGCTCGCCCGCGACCTGGCGCTGGCGCTGGGCACGGTGGGGTACGTCGCGACGCTGCGCCGCACGCGCGTCGGGCGGTTCACGCTGGACAAGGCGATTTCCCTGGACGAACTGGCCGCGATGGAGCAAGGTGCGGCCGTCGAACGACTTCTGCAACCGATCGAGACCGCGCTGGACGACATCCCGGCGTTGGCCCTGACGGAAGCCGAAGCGCACC
>Ga0196970_1000286_pt1 | contig 69092 bp, 55 predicted proteins | sample S1v_513CmetaG_FD_148672 | JGI IMG/M metagenome (GOLD analysis project Ga0196970, IMG submission 148672) | Soil microbial communities from Anza Borrego desert, Southern California, United States - S1+v_5-13C | ecosystem: Environmental > Terrestrial > Soil > Desert | place: USA: California...
GCGAAACCGTCGCCCGCGACACGCCTACTGCCTGCGCGATGTCGGTGACGGTGGCCGGGCGGCTGGCCGCGGGAGCCGGGCCGTTGCCCGCGCCGCTGCCCGAACCGTCGCTCGTCTTGTTCTGGCTTGACATCGGACCTGCTGCTCCCGGGGCGCGCGAATGGGTTTGGATCGATCCAAGTCGCGAATGTACGCTGGACCGCTCATGCCGGCGGACTAGAACACGCACGGGTACGGCTTGGCATGCCGCAATGCAGCATCGGGGGCGATTGGAGGCTGATGGACCGCGTGCTGTTCCGGCCGGTTCTCTCAGCTCAAGCCATGCCGGGCGACATCGGCACCGGCACCGGCGTCCACCAGCAATTCCAGCAACTGGGTCAGCCGGTAGGGCTTGCCGAGAAACGCCACGCCGTCAGGCAAGGGCCCCAGCTCGCTGCGGGGATAGCCGGAAGTCAGGATGATCCGCACGTTGCGGTTGGCGGCCAGCACGCGCTCGACCAGGTCAATGCCGGACAAGCCATTGGGCATGGCCACATCGCTGCAGATGACGTCGAAGTCGCCGCGTTCGAGCTTGGCCAGGGCATCACGTGCGTCCACCGCGGTGGTGACGTGATGGCCCATCAATTCCAGCCCCTCGCAGACCACGCGTCGAAGGTCGGTGTCGTCCTCCACCAGGAGAACCCGAAGGTGATCCATGTCTACTCCACTACCGGAAACGACAACCTCACCGTTGTCCCGACCGCCACTTCGCTGTTGATCCTCACGAAGCCCCCGGACTGCGCCAGGAATCCATAGACCTGGCTCAACCCCAACCCGCTGCCCTTGCCCACGTCCTTGGTCGTGAAAAAGGGCTCTGCCGCCCGGTTCAGTACGTCGGGCGGCATCCCCTGGCCGGTGTCAGCCACTTCAATATACGCATATTCCTGTTCGGCAACATCCGTCAGGCTGGGTGGGCGGTCCAGGGATACGCCGGTGCGGATTTCGATCACGCCGCCGCTGGCCATGGCATCGCTGGCATTGACGATCAGATTCAGCACGGCTGCTTCGAGCTGGGTTTCATCCACATTGACCAGCGGCAATCCATCGACCAGGGAAAGGTGGCACGAGGTGCTGGGCCCGCAGGCACGGCGGTACAGGTCGGCGGAGCGGCTGATCAGCTCGCTCAGTGAGCAGAGGTTGGGCGAGAGCGTCTGCGCGCGGGCAAAGGACAGCAACTGGCGGGTCAGCAAGGCGCCGCGATCGGCCGCGCGCTGCGCGGTATCCATCAGGCTGGCCAGGCGCGTATCGCCTCCAGCGCGCATCCGCGCCAGATCCAGCGCATTGATGATGATGGACAACAGGTTGTTGAAATCGTGGGCGATGCCCAGGGTCAGCTTGCCGACCGCCTCCATCCGCTGCGAGGCGATCATCGCCTGCTGTGCATGCTCCAGGCTGCGCTGCGCCTCGTAGCGCTCGGTGATATCACGGGTGATCTTGGCAAAGCCGATGAACTGGCCGTTGTCGTAGATGGAGTCGATGACCACGCTGGCCCAGAACCGCGTGCCGTCCTTGCGCCGGCGCCAGCCCTCGCCAGCGTAGCGGCCTTCATCCCGGGCGATGGACAGGTTGCGGTCGGGCACGCCCGCGTCGATGTCATCGTCGGTATAGAACATCCGGAAGTGGTGGCCAATGACTTCGGAGGCCGTGTAGCCCTTGATGCGGTTGCCACCGGCGTTCCAGCTGCGAATGCGGCCTTCGGCATCGAGCATGTAGATCGCATAGTCGGTGACGCCCTCCACCAGAAGGCGAAGCTGGCGCTGGTCGTCCTCCAGTGGACGCGCGCCGGCCGAACGTGAGGCTTCTTCAGACATCCACTCCCCCTCTCCATAGCAGGCCAAACCGCGGCCCCGAACACGTGTTCGCCGGACAGCCTGCCCGCAAACCGGTAAACCTGGCGTCAGTACGCACCCAAGAGGGCGTGACGATAGCAGAATCAAGGGTGTAGGCCGGATGAGCTTGCCGGGCCGGACAGCGCGCGTGCCAAGCCGTACCGCCAAGGTTCAGCTGCTAAAGGGTTTGCGCTGACCCTGCTTGCGTCCGGTTGATCGAAGAAGCCACAGCTGAATCACACTCGATCACACTCATGCACCGGCGCTCTGCCCTTCCGTCGTGGAAGTCATGGAGGAACTGGTGAAGTTCACCGTACTGGTGCGCGAACTCAGCGCGTCTCTGGTCGACAGGTATAGCGCGCGCAAGGGGCGCTGAAGGGGCCGGTCGGCGGGTGCGGGCTGCGGCCGTGGTCGAGTCCAAGGTTTGAGCGTGTCTGCCAGGGTGGGCACTGCAGTGGACGGGCTGACGATGTGGCTGCACAGTTGGCCGTTGCTCGGCTATACTGCGCGGCCGCGCCGAAGTGGCGGAATCGGTAGACGCAGCGGACTCAAAATCCGCCGCCCTTAAAAGCGTGTGGGTTCGAGTCCCACCTTCGGCACCAGCGACTTACGGCACCTCCGGGTGCCGTTTTTCGTTCCGGCCGCTTGTCCAGGCGGTGGCCTCCTGCCACACCTGCTAACCCAGCTCCACCCAGCACCCAGGCCCGGGCGCCACCCGCACCCGCTGCGGCTATACTCGACCTGGCTGCATCGGGGCTCGCTCCAGGGAGATCGCAATGTCGGCACTGCATGGGCTGCGCGTGCTGGTGGTAGAAAATGACGAGATGAACGCGATGCTGCTGGAGCTGCAGCTGGCACAGGCCGGGGCGGCCGTGGCCGGTCCTGCCGCGACGGTGCAGACCGCGCTGGACCTGGTGGACCGCCAGGGCGCGGACCTGGCCGTGCTCGACTACCGGCTGGCGGACGGCGAGACCAGCGAGGCGGTCGCCGAACGGCTCAATGCCCTGGGCGTGCCCTTTGTCGTGGCCACCGGACAGGTCTCGGCCGCGCTGCCTTCGGCGTTCGATCGTGGCATTGTATTGATCAAGCCCTATCTGGCCGAAGACCTGGTGCGTTCGCTGCGGCGGGCGCAGGAGATCGCCGCCGGCACCTGAGCCGGCAACTGCGTCTAAGATGGGCTTGTTCCTGGGTTGCGACTGGGGAGCCGCATGGAAACGACAGCACCGGTCATCCCGACCGGCACCGCCGCAGGTGCCAGCCCGTGGTGGCCCGCGCCATCGCCGCGGTTGGAGGAAATCTGGGGCCCGCAAGCGCACTGGCCGCCGGCGCTGCGCAGTGCCCTCTCCCTGTGTCTGCACAGCCAGCTGCCTTCCCTGCTGGTGTGGGGCCCGGGCCTGACCTGTGTGTACAACGACGCCGCCGCCGGATTGCTCGGCGCGTCGCATCCGGCCGCATTCGGCGTGCCGCTGGCGGAGTTGGATGGTCCGCTGCGCGCCGAGCTCTGCGCCGCATTGTCCAGGCTCGACCCGGCCTTTGCTGTCCGCCTGCCCTCGCCTACCCATACCAGCCCGGGCGCCTGGACATGCAGCCCGCTGTTCGACGAGGCCGGCACCGCCGGCGCCTTGTGCGTTCGCAATCACCCCGTGCGCGCGCCACACGTGGCGGCCTTCGAGGAAGCCCCTGCTTTCCTGGCCGTGCTGCGCGGGCCGGACTACGTCATCGAGAGCGCCAACCAGCGCATGAAGCAGTTGCTCGGCCGGCGCGACATCCTCGACCGCCCGCTGCACGCCGCCCTGCCTGAAGTAGTCGATCAGGGCGTGATCAAGCTGCTCGACCACGTGCGCCGCAGCGGCGAGCCCTTCGTCGGGCAGGCGATCCGTCTGACCCTGGAGCGCCCCTTCGAGGAAGAGCCGTACGAGTCGGTGCTGGATTTCGTCTACCAGCCGATGCGCGACGACAACGGCGCGGTCGACGCCATCCTGGTGCACGGCATCGACGTGACCCAGCAGCGCCACGCCGAAGAGCGCGACCGCTTCCTGCTGGCGCTGGAAGACTCATTGTTGGACCTGTCCGAGCCGCAGCAGATTCTCGACACCAGCATGCGCCTGCTGTGCCGCCAGCTACGTGCCAGCCGCGCCGGCTACAGCCTGGTGGACATGGAGCGGCGCACCATGCGCGTGCTCAGCGACCACGTCGAAGGCCTGCCCAGCCTGCGCGGCGAATACGCGCTGGATGCCGTGGCCGAAGGCTTTCTCGACGCCTTGCTCGACAACCGCCCATGGATCGTCCGCGACACGCACAGCGCCCAGTCGCCGGTGTACCTGAGCGAGGACTATCGCAGCCACGGCATCCGCGCGACGCTGGCCGTGCCGCTGCACAAGAACGGCCAGCTGGTCGCGGTCATGGGCGTGCACCAGTCCAAGCCACGGCGCTGGTCCAGCCAGGAGGTGGATCTGGTGCGTCTGGTGGTCGCGCGTTGCTGGGAGTCACTGCAACGCGGCAAGGCGCAACGCCAGCTGGCGACCAACGAAGCGCGGCTGCGGCGCCTGGCCGACGCACTGCCGCAGATCATCTTCATCGCCGACACCCAGGGCGTGGCGCGCTTCTTCAACAGCCGCTGGCATGAGTACACCGGCTGCGATCCCAACGCCGATGCGCGCCAGGGCTGGGACACCGCGCATACCGATGCCGGCCTGCGTCAGGCCGCGCAGGCATGGCGCAAGGCGCTGGGCGAAGGCGATGGCTTTGAACTGGAATGCGAGCTGCGCCGCTACGACGGTCAGTATCGCTGGCACCTGGCGCGTGCGCTGCCGGTGCGCGAGGACGACGGCCGCGTCAGTCAGTGGATCGGCACCTATACCGACATCCACGACCGGCGCAGCGTCGAGGAGCGCCTGACCGAGAGCGAGGCGCGCTTCCGCAAGCTGTGCGAAACCGTGCCGGCGATGATCTGGATGTCCGATGCGCAGGGCAACTGCGTGTACTGGAACCCGCGCTGGACCGAATTCACCGGGCAATCCAACGCCGACGCCGTGGCCGGCGGCTGGTGGGACGTGGTGCATCCGGACGATCTGGCGCGCGTGCGCCATGGCTTCCTGCAGGCGCTGGATGAGCGCCGTGCCTTCGGCGCCGAGTACCGCGTGCGGCGCCATGACGGCGAATATCGCTGGTGCATGGATACGGCCACCGCGCATTTCGGCGTGGATGGCACTTTCCTTGGCCACATCGGCTCGCTGATGGACATCTCCGAGCGCAAGCGCATCGAGGATGCCACCGCCTCGGAACGCTCGATCCTCGGCCTGATCACCACCGGTGCGCCCCTGCCCATGGTGCTCGACTCGATCGCGCTCAGTGTCGAGGCCCGAGGCGAGCGCAGCCTGCGCTGCTCGATCCTGCTGGCCAATCCGGAGCAGACCCTGCTGCGCTGCGCCTCCGCGCCCAGCCTGCCGCTGGAGTACGCGGTGCGCTTCGACGGCCTTGCGATCACTGCTGACGGCACGCCCTGCGGCCGCGCCGCGCACCAGGGCCACCAGGTGATCTGCGAGGACATCGCCGCCGATGCCAGCTGGGGTGAACATCGCACTCACGCCCTGGCGATGGGCATCGCCGCCTGCTATGTCACCCCGATCCTGGGCAGCAATGGCGTGGTGCTCGGCACCCTGGCCATGTATTACCGCACGCCCTACCTGCCCACCCTTCACGAGCAGGCGATGGCGCGCTCGGCCTCGCATCTGGCCGGCATCGTCATCGAGCGCAACCGCATCGACGCCCAGTTGAAGGCCTCGCTGAAGGCGCAGACCGACGCGCGCAACGAAGCCGAAACCGCCAGCCGGATCAAGGACGACTTCCTCGCCACGCTCAGCCATGAGCTGCGCACACCGTTGAACGCGATCCTTGGCTGGTCGCGGCTGATGCAGACCGAGTCCTTCGCCCCGGAGAACATCGGCAAGGGCCTGGTCATCATCGAACGCAGCGCGCGTTCGCAGGCGCAGATCATCGACGACCTGCTGGACATGAGCGCGATCCTCTCGGGCAAGGTGCGCCTGCAGCCCGAGCACTTCGACATCGGCGGCCTGGCCCGCAGCACCATCGACCTGATGCGCCCGACCGCGGCCGCCAAGCAGGTGGACCTGCGCGTGCGCGGCCTGGAGGACGGCGCGGCGCCATTCTTCGGCGATGCCGGGCGCCTGCAGCAAGTGCTGGTGAACCTGCTCGGCAATGCGATCAAGTTCACCCCGGCCGGCGGCAAGGTCGAACTGGAGATGGCCGCGGCGCCCGATCACCTGCGCCTGTCGGTGCATGACACCGGCGCCGGTATTGCCCCGGATTTCCTGCCGCATGTGTTCGACCGCTTCCGCCAGGCCGATGCCAGCACCACGCGCCGCGTGGGCGGCCTCGGCCTGGGGCTGTCGATCTCGCGCCAGCTCATCGACCTGCATGGCGGCTGGCTCGGTGCCAGCAGCGCCGGTCACGGATTGGGCGCGACCTTTACCTTGGTGCTGCCGCGCCAGCACGGCGTCAGCCCGCCGCGCACGCAGGACCCGGTCAATGGCAAGGTCGGCCCGCTGCCGCAGGAAATGGCCGGCCGCCTGCGCGGCGTGAGCCTGTTGCTGGTGGATGACGATGACGATTCGCGCGATGCCGCCGAGCATTTCCTGCGCCATGCCGGCGCGCACGTGACCGCGGCCAACTCCGCCGATACCGCCGAGCAGCTGTTGCGCCAGCAGGCGTTCGATGCGCTGATCAGCGACATCGCCATGCCCGGCCGCGATGGGTACGACCTGATCCAGGCCGTACGCGCCAGCGTGCAGGTGCGCCAGCCGCGGATTCCGGCCATCGCGCTGACCGCCTACGTGCGCGAGGAGGATCGCGAGAAGGCGTTGCGTGCCGGCTTCGACGGGCACATGGGCAAGCCGCTGGACCCGCTCGGGCTGGTGGAGCTGGTCGAGGCGCTGTCGCGGCGGAATGGGGAGTCGGTTGAGGGGCGGACGGCGATGGTTTGAGGGGCGCCGTCGCTGTGTCGTGTCGGGGCTGAAGCCCCTCCTACAAGACCCTCCTACGAGCCCCTCCCGCAAGCCTGTTCTACAGTTTGCGGGCCCGTGCGAAGGCATCGGCCAGGGCGCTGTTGGCCGGGGCCGGTGCATTGTTCGGGCGCGGCTTGGCCGCGTTGCCGCCACCGCCGCCCGCGCCACGACCGCCTTGGCTGCGACCGCCTGTGCGTTCTCCGCTCGGCGCGCTGCGTGCATCACGCGCGGCCGGTGCCGGCGTGTCTTCGAGGCGCCGGGTAAGGGCGATGCGCTTGCGCGCCACGTCCACCTCCAGCACCTTCACCTTGACGATGTCGCCGGCCTTGACCACATCGCGCGGATCCTTGACGTAGGTATCGGCCAGCGCCGAGATGTGGATCAGCCCGTCCTGGTGCACGCCGATATCGACGAACGCGCCAAACGCGGCCACGTTGCTGACCACGCCTTCGAGCACCATGCCCGGGCGCAGGTCCTTGATGTCCTCCACGCCTTCGGCAAAGCGCGCGGCCTTGAATTCGGGGCGCGGATCGCGGCCGGGCTTTTCCAGTTCCTTGAGGATGTCGCGTACGGTCGGCACGCCGAATTGCTCGTCGGTGTACTGCTCGGGACGCAAGCCGCGCAGGAAGCTGCCGTCACCCAGCAGCGCCTTGATCGGCTTGCCCGTGCCCTGCACGATGCGCTCGACCACCGGATAGGCTTCGGGGTGCACAGCCGAGGCGTCGAGCGGCTCGTCGCCGTCGGCAATGCGCAGGAAGCCGGCGCATTGCTCGAAGGTCTTCTCGCCCAGGCGCGGCACCTTCAGCAGTTCCTTGCGGCGCTTGAACGGCCCGTTCTCGTCGCGATGGCGCACGATGTTCTCGGCCACCGTCGAGGACAACCCCGACACCCGCGCCAGCAGGGCCGCCGAAGCGGTGTTGACGTAGACGCCAACCGCGTTCACGCAGTCCTCGACCCGCGCTTCCAGCGCGCGCGCCAGGCGGAACTGGTCCACGTCATGCTGGTACTGGCCCACGCCAATGGCCTTGGGCTCGATCTTCACCAGCTCGGCCAGCGGGTCCTGCAGGCGCCGCGCGATCGACACCGCACCGCGCAGCGACACGTCGAGATTCGGGAACTCCTTCGCCGCGAACTCCGACGCCGAATACACCGAAGCACCGGCCTCACTGACCACGATCTTCTGCAGCTTGGTCTCCGGCAAAGACTGGATCACCTCACCGGCAAGCTTGTCGGTCTCGCGACTGGCGGTGCCATTGCCGATTGCGATCAACTCCACGCCATGCTGCACGCACAGCTTGCGCAGGATCGCCAGCGACTGCTCCCACTGCCGCTTGGGTTCATGCGGGTAGATGGTCTCGGTTGCCACCAGCTTGCCGGTCGCATCGACGACGGCGACCTTGCAGCCGGTGCGGATGCCGGGATCCAGGCCGAGCACGGTGCGCGGGCCGGCGGGCGCGGCCAGCAGCAGGTCCTTGAGGTTGTCGCCGAACACGGCGATCGCCTCGGCCTCGGCCTTCTCGCGCGCCTGGTTGAACAGGTCCAGCAGCAGATGCATGTGCAGCTTGGCGCGCCAGGTCAGGCGGCAAGCGGCCAGCAGCCAGGCGTCGGCCGGGCGGCCGCGCTCGGCGACGCCGGCAGCCAGGGCCACGCGGCCTTCGCAATACTGGTGCCCGGCTTCGGCATCGTTGCCCGGGTCCAGGTCCAGGAACAGGATTTCCTCGCGACGGGCACGGAACAGCGCCAGCAGGCGGTGCGAGGGAATCTTCGCCAGCGCTTCGGCGTGCTCGAAATAATCGCGGTACTTGGCGCCGGCCTCTTCCTTGCCTTCGGCCACGCGCGCGCGGATCACGCCGTGCTCGCCCAGCCATTGCCGCAGTTCACCGACCAGGGCCGCGTCCTCGCCCCAACGCTCCATCAGGATCGCGCGCGCGCCTTCCAGCGCGGCCTTGGCATCGGCCACGCCCTTGTCGGCATCGACAAAAGCGGCGGCGAAGGTCTCCGGCACCAGGGTCGGATCGGCAAGCAGGCCATCGGCCAGCGGCTCCAGCCCGGCCTCGCGCGCGATCTGGGCGCGCGTGCGGCGCTTGGGCTTGTACGGCAGGTACAGGTCTTCCAGACGCGACTTGGTGTCGGCCGCGGCGATTTCCGCGCGCAGCTCATCGCTGAGCTTGCCTTGTTCGTCGATGCTCGCCAGCACCGCGGCGCGACGATCCTCCAGCTCGCGCAGGTAGGTCAGCCGCACTTCCAGGTTGCGCAGCTGGGTGTCGTCCAGGCCGCCGGTGACTTCCTTGCGGTAGCGCGCGATGAACGGAACGCTGGCGCCTTCATCGAGCAGGGCGATGGCGGCGCGGGCCTGCGCGGCCTGTGCGCCGATCTCCTCGGCAATGGTCTGGGCAATGTGCTGGGCGAGCCGGGGATCGGACTTGGCGTCTTGCATGCGTTGGGCGGTACTGCAGCTACGGGAGGCGGCATTCTGGCAGCGCCCGGCCCGCCCGGAAACCCGTTGACAGCACCGCCGGAAAGACCTCCGGCGGTGCGCTGATCAGCTGCGTGCGTAATGGTCGGCCAGACGCGCGGCCACCAGCGTGTCCTGCAAGGACTCCAGGGCCATGACCCGCACCTTGCCGACGTGGTCGAGCGAAAGCACACGCTCGGCATAGAACTCCGGACCTTCCTCGGTCATCGCCATCGAGCGGCTGAAGCCGTAGGGCACCAGGCCCTTTTCGCCATCCTTGCTGCCACCGACATAGAGGAGGATCGACATGTTTCACCTTGTTGCGACTGCTGGAACCGGGCGCAGCTTACGCAGGTGCGCGTTAGGGCCTTCTCCACGCAAGTTAACCGCAGCTGTTTGCGGTTCGATGACGCTGCATCGGCCTATCGCTTTACTCACTGCCGCTTAACGCCAGTGAGCAACGGAGCGCCTAGGTCAGCTGTGGTGCGCACTGCGCCATTGCGGCCACCAACCCTTGCCGTGCATGGCGTAGTGGTCCGCGGCACGCTCGAACGGGTTGCGCACGCTGACCCCGCCGCAGGCCAGATAGACCGGAATGAACAGCGGGCCGAGCAACAGATACTGGTACACATGGGCACGTTCGTGATCGCCCAGGCGCACGCTCGGATGGGTGCAATGACCGGCGCGGTGCGCATAGGTCGAGCACGGCACATCCAGCGAGGTGCCCTTGAGCAGGATCACATTGCCCAGGGTCATTGCGCCGCCCGGCCCCCACGGCCAGGCTTCAAAGACCAGGGCCAGCTCGCGGCGATGCCAGCGCAGGCGCGCGCCCGCGGCGCAGCCGGCCAGGCCAGCGAGCAGCCCGGCAAGCGTATTGGGCAGGGTCCACAGCGCGCCAAGCAGTTGCAGGGCGCGCACGGCCGCGATCAATCGGCCTCGTTGGGGATCAGCAGCCACAGCAGCAGGTAGACCAGCAGGCCCGGGAAGGCCGCCGAGGCGATCGAGACGATCACGTAGATCACCCGCAGCAGCGTCGAGCTCCAGCCGAACCGGTGCGCGATGCCGCCGATGACCCCGGCGATCATGCGGTCATTGAGCGAACGGGATAGCGTGCGCGGTGGCTGGCTCATGCATCGGCTCCTGAATCCGGTATGGCAGCCAATATAGTCCGCTTCACGCGCGGGAGTGCCGGCGCCGGCGCGCGCCGCTGACGTCGTGCGCGCGCAGCCACTGGTGGATCGCCGCCGGCACCTCGCGCTGCGCGCGGCCGGACACGTAGATGCCGATGTGCCCGCCACGGAAGCCCAGCTCGCTGTAGTCGGCACTGCCGATGTGCCTGGCCAGCGCGCGCGAGGAGGCCGGCGGCACCAGGTGATCCTGCTCGGCGTAGATGTTGAGCACCGGCATGGTCACGGCGGCAAGATCCACCGGCTCGCCACCGATCACGATGCCACCTTCCACCAGCCCATTGCGCTGGTAGAACTGCTTGGCAAATTCGCGGAACGCCTCGCCGGCCAGGTCCGGCGAATCGAAAATCCACTTTTCCATGCGCAGGAAATCTTCCAGCGCCTGCTTGTCGTCGAGGATGTCGAGCAGCCCGACGTACTTCTGCAGGTTCAACCGGAACGGCTTGAGCATGAGGTAGCTGGCATTCATCAGGTCTGCCGGGACATTGCCGACCGTATCCACCAGCAAGTCCACGTCCAGCGTGCGTGCCCAGCTGGAGAGCATGTTGTCCGGGGTGTGGAAGTCCACCGGCGTCACCATCGTCACCAGGTTGCGCACCTTGTGTGGACGCAGCGCGGCATAGCACAGCGAGAAGGTACCGCCCTGGCACACGCCGAGCACGTCGATGGCCGGCACGCCGGCGCGCGCGCACAGCGCATCGACGGCGCCGTCAATGAAACGCAGCAGGTAGTCTTCCAGGGTGAGATAGCGCTCGGAGCGGTCGGGGTAGCCCCAATCCAGCACGTAGACGTCCTCGCCTTGCGCCAGCAGGCCGCGCACCAGCGAGCGGTCGGCCTGCAGGTCGACCATGTACGGGCGGTTGACCAGGGCGTAGACGATGAGCAACGGCACGCGCGCGGTCGGCGGCTGTTCGCCGACGAAGCGGTACAGCACCACGCGGCCGTCGCGCCACACTTCCTCGCGGGCGGTCGCGCCATAGTCCACCTCTTCCACCCCGGGCAGGATCTTCAGGCCCTCGGCAAGCTTGCGCTGCAGGGCGATGGTTTCCTGCATCAGGTCGTCCAGGTTGAAGCCGAGCGGACCTTTCACTGCGGCTTCCTGGGTGCGCGCGGCTGTGCGCTCTTCGCACGCGGCTTGGCCTGCTGCGCAGCGGGCCTGGCGGCCTTTGGCGCGGCAGCGGGCTTGTCTGGCCGTGTTTGCGATGGCGATGGGCCAGGCGAACGCGCCGTCGCCGCGACCAGCCGGCGCACCGTGCGTTCAAGTTCGGCAATGCGCTTGTGCGCGGCGTCCATCTCCGAGCGCGTCGGCATGCCGTACTGGCTGGCGACCTGCTCCACCTCGCCCTGCAACGCCGCACGCAGGCGCATGTGGGCGTTGGCGAAGGCGCCATAGATGTCGCGGAATTCCTCGGACAGCGCAATCGCCGAATACGCCTCCTCGGCCGCTTCGATCCACAGGTCGAACAGCGCGCGCGCACTGGTCAGCTTGCTGCCCAGCGCCTCATGCTCGGCCAGTTTGGTTTCAAAGCGGTCGAAGGCCTGCTCCAGCGCCTCGCGCAGTTGCTGCAGGTAGGCCTGCGAGCGCGCCTGGTAGTCCTGCTGCAGGCGGGCCATCGCCTGCCAGCGCGAATGATGGTTGCGGCCCAGGCCAAACGCCGGCATGTCCAGCCACGGCGCGCTGTTGCGCTGCCATTGCCCGAGCAATTGCGCCGCCTGCTCCAGCCACGGATCGAAGCCGCCGGCGGCGCCACCACGCAGGCTCCCCAGCACCCAATGCAGCATGCCGTCGCCCTGCGCCTTGACCGCGTTGCGCCAGGCATCGGCGACTTCGGCGCTGCTGGTATCGCGGCCGGCAAAGCGCGCGGCCACGTCCTGCATCAGCGCGAGCCAGTCGGCGGCCTGGCCGCTGGCGCGATCAACCGGCGCCTGCGCATCGGCGGGCACACCTTCGCCGAGCACCGAGCGCCACCAGCCCAGGGCCTGCGACCATTCTGCGCCGGCACCACTGCCCTCGCCTGCCGCGCCCTGGCCGGGCACCGGACCACCGCCGGCACCCTGTTGCAGGGATTGGCTCCAGGCTTCCCAGTAGCGGCGCGACTGCGCCTGGAAGTCCTGGGCCGGATCATCGCCATTGGCCGTCATGTCCGCCTCCTCATCACGGCTTGGGGATGCGCAGGGTCTTGCTGATCATCAGCGAGCCCGACAAGGCGTACAGCAGCACCAGCGGATGCAGCAGCCACGGGCCGATGCGCCACTGGCCCCACCACAGTTCCTCGCCGATGCGGCCGCTCGCGGCGGCCACCACCAGGACAATCACCAGGATCAGGCTGGTCGGGATCGGCGTGCCCTCGAAATACGGCACCTTGTCGTCGGCGCCGGCAATCTGCTCGGCGGTGACGTTGTAGCGCGCCAGGCGGCTGACGCCGCAGCACACGAAATAGCTCAGCACCAGCCAATCCCAGCCGCCCTGCAGGCCGCAGGCGTAACCGAGCGCGGCGGGCGCCACGCCGAAGGAGATCACGTCGGCCAGCGAATCGAGCTCGCGCCCCAACGTGGAGGAAGACTTGCGCCAGCGCGCGATGCGGCCGTCGAGTGCGTCGAAGATGAAGGCCAACGGGATCAGCGCCATGCCAAACAACAGGTCGCCGCGATGGCCCTCCTGCAGGAAGCGCATGGCGGCGAAGATCGCGCCGGTGCCACAGAAGGCGTTGGCCAGGGTGAACCAGTCGGCCAGCTGGAAGTCGCGCAACATCGAGAAGTGGCGTTTCATGCAAACTCGGGACCGGGACCGACGCACAGGTTAGCGCGACGAAGGCGCGGCGGCGACCGGTCGCACCTGCCCTTCCCCGCCATCTTCAGGAGGCTTTGATGCATCACGTTCTGATCACCGGTGCCGGCAGCGGCATCGGCGCGGGCATTGCCGCGCACCTGGCCCAGGCCGGGCACCATGTGCTGGCCAGCGACCTGGACCTGGGCGCGGCGCAGGCGGTGGCCGCGGACATCAACGCGGCGGGCGGGTCGGCGCAGGCACTGGCGCTGGATGTCACCTCCGAAGCCAGCATCACCCAGGCGCTGGCCGGGCTGTCGCGCGGGCCGGACGTACTGGTCAACAACGCCGGCTTGCAGCACGTGGCGCCACTGGAGGCGTTCCCGATGGAGCGCTGGGAGTTGCTGGTGGAGGTGATGCTGACCGGGGTGGCGCGGCTGACGCGGGCGGTGCTGCCGGGAATGCGCGAGCGCGGCTTCGGCCGGATCGTCAACATCGGCAGCATCCATTCGCTGGTGGCGAGCCCGTACAAGAGTGCGTATGTGGCGGCCAAGCACGGGCTGGTGGGGTTTGCCAAGGTGGTGGCGCTGGAGACCGCGGCGCACGACATCACGATCAACACGCTGTGCCCGAGTTACGTGAAGACACCGCTGGTGGACCGGCAGATCGCCGACCAGGCGCGTGCGCGGGGGATGGCGGAGGACGAGGTGATCGCGAAGGTGATGCTGGCGCCGATGCCGAAGGGTCGGTTCATCGAGTACGACGAGCTGGCCGGGGCGATCGGGTTCCTGGCCTCGGCGGCGGCGCGCAACATCACCGGGCAGGTGCTGGCGATCGACGGGGGCTGGACGGTGCAGTGAGGGCGGCCAGATGGGGCCAAAACGATGTGGTCAAAACTTGGCCACCCTACTTGACAGCCAAGGCCGGCACGGGCTCCCGGCGATTATCCATAACGTTGTCCACATGGGGTGTGGATAGTCCGGGGGCGCTTACCGCGAGAACGACCAGGACTGCATGCGGCCGTCGCGGTACGGCATCACGCCGTGGAACGGCCGCGGGTCGGCGTCGAAGACCAGGGGCAGGAAGTGGCGGTCGCCTTCCCACATCGGCAATCCGTGCAGGCGGTCCAGGGCGACCCATTCCAGGGTGCCTTCGGGGTTGGATTGCAGGGTCTGCCCGCTGTAGCGATCGATGACGAAGACAAAGCCCAGCCAGTCCTCGCCGTGCTTGCCGAAGCCCGGCCAGCTGACCGTGCCGCGCAGGCGCATGGCCTCGCATTCGATGCCGGCTTCCTCGCGCAGCTCGCGACGCATGCAGGCCATCACGTCTTCGTCCGGTTCCACCTTGCCGCCCAAGCCGTTGTACTTGCCCAGGTGGTGGTCGCCAGGGCGGGCATTGCGGTGGACCATCAGGACCTGCGAGCCGTCGGCTGAAAGCACGTAGCCGAGGGTGGCGACGATCGGGGTGTAGGGCATGAGGCGGCGAGGCATGGGACAGAAAGGGCGGCAGTATGCCGCATCGCCCGCCAGCGGTTGCCGCTCAGTCGGCCGGGACCGCCGCCAGATCCGGGGTGGCCGGGCGCAGGCGGGCCACGCCGTGGCCGCGTTCGGCCAGGTATTCCAGCCACTTGCCGAGGAAGGTGTTCATCCGCATGCGGTGGCTGATCAGCTCGGCCGGCGGGGGGTACAGGCCCATCACGTCCTGCCAGCGGCGCCCCACATAGCAGTGGGTGGTCTCGGCCTGGCGGGCGTCACGGTAGACGCGCACGTAGGCCGATGGATCCGGCTCGCCGGTGACCGGGTCGCACAGGTCGTAGGTCAGGCGCAGCTCCACCGTGTAGGGGTGTTGCTCCAGCACTTCCAGGCGCAGGTCCAGGCCGTCGCCGACGCTGGAAATGTAGCTGCCGGCGGCCAGATCGGCCGGGGCAAACAGGCGCGTGAGATGGACGTAGTTCTCCGCGTACAGGCCCATCAGCCAGCCGAAGCGGCTCAGGCGGGGGATGCGTTCGTGGCGTGCCGGGGCGTACTGCATGCGCCGATGCTACACGCTGCGCCGCGCCGTGGGCAGAATTGAAAACCGCCCTGCCCGTCCCAATCTGAAGGGCGCGGCGTCGGTGCCCGCCCCACCCGCTCAGAACATTTCGCGCTGCAGGCCAAAGGTGCTGAGCACCTTGCTGGAGATTTCCTCGATCGAGGTATGCGTCGTGCTCAGCGTGGGAATGCGCTCGAGCTGGAACATGCGCTCGGCGGCGGCCACTTCGCGCCGGCAGGTCTCCAGCGCCGCATAGCGCGAATTGGGCCGACGCTCCTGGCGGATCTGCTGCAGACGGTCCGGATCGATGGTCAGCCCGAACAGCTTGCGCCGGTAGGCGCGCAGCCGCGGCGGCAGATGCTCGGACTCCAGATCCTCATCGGTCAGCGGGTAATTGGCCGCCTTCACCCCGTAATGCAGGGCCAGGTAGATGCAGGTCGGGGTCTTGCCGGCGCGCGACACGGCCACCAGGATCACGTCGGCCTCGTCGTAGTTCAGGGCCACGCCGTCGTCGTGGCTGAGGGCGAAGTTCATCGCGTTGATGCGGCGATGGTAGGTCTCGAAGTCGACCATGCCGTGCGCCTGGCCCACCCGCGAGTGGCGCGGACTGTTGAGCTCGCGCTCCAGCGGCTCGATGAAGGGGGCGAACACGTCCAGCATCAGTGCCCCGCTCTCGGCCAGGATCAGGCTCAACTGCGGGTCCACGCAGGAATTGACCACGATCGGCCGCGCCTGGTAGCGCTCACCGGTGGCCACGATGCGGTGGCAGGCCTCACGCGCCTTGTCTGGATCGTCTATGAACGAAAGCCGGTCGGTGACGAAGCTGAAACCGGTGAACTGGGTGAGCAGGCTATGCCCAATGGTTTCAGCGGTGATACCGGTTCCATCGGACACATAGAACACCGGCCGGATCATCGACATAGGCTTCACTCCCTTGGTGATTTTCGCTTCGCGCGGAAATGCAATCTTGTGCCGGCTTGCTGGCGCACTGCATCATAGTGGCTTCTTCCTACGGACGCGGCCATGCAGCCCGCTCGGGCGATGGCCATACGGAGCATCGCGCTTGAACGAGAATATCCTGTGGTTGCATGAGCTGCGCCTGGCCGATCTGGCCCGCGTGGGTGGCAAGAACTCTTCGCTGGGCGAAATGATCGGCCACCTGGCCGGCCTGGGGGTTTCGGTCCCCGGCGGCTACGCCACCACTGCCGAAGCCTTCAAGGCGTTCATCGCGCACAACGACCTGTCCAAGCGCATCTTCGACAAGCTCGCCACGCTGGATGTGGAAGACGTCAATGCGTTGACCGCCGCCGGCAAGGAAATCCGCGGCTGGGTGATCGACGCGCCGCTGCAGCCGGACCTGGACCAGGACATCCGCAGCGCCTATGCGCAGCTGTGCGCCGAAAATGGCGGCGGCGACGTGGCGGTGGCGGTGCGCTCCTCGGCTACCGCCGAGGACCTGCCCGATGCCTCCTTCGCCGGGCAGCAGGAGACCTTCCTCAACGTGACTGGTGCCGACGATGTCGTGCACAAGGTCAAGGAAGTGTTCGCCAGCCTCTACAACGATCGCGCCATCGCCTACCGCGTGCACCACGGCTTCAAGCACGAGGACGTGTTCCTGTCGGCCGGCGTGCAGCTGATGGTGCGCTCGGACGTGGGCGCCTCGGGCGTGCTGTTCACCCTGGACACCGAGTCCGGCTTCCGCGACGTGGTCTTTGTCACCGCCAGCCTCGGCCTGGGCGAGATGGTCGTGCAGGGCGCGGTGAATCCGGACGAGTTCTACGTCTACAAGCCCACGCTGCAAGCGGGCAAGCCGGCGATCCTGCGCCGCTCGCTCGGCAGCAAGGCCGTGCGCATGGTGTATTCGGACAAGCCCGGCGAGCGCGTGCGCATCGAGGACACGCCGGTCGAGCTGCGCGGCCGCTTCGCTCTCAGCGATGCCGACGTGCAGGAACTGGCCAAGCAGTCGCTGGTGATCGAAAAGCACTACGGCCGGCCGATGGACATCGAGTGGGCCAAGGACGGCGTGAGCGGCAAGCTGTTCATCGTGCAGGCGCGCCCGGAGACGGTGAAGTCGCGCAGCCACGCCACGCAGATCGAGCGCTACGCATTGGAACGCCGCGGCGAAGTGATTACCGAAGGCCGCGCGATCGGGCAGAAGATCGGCGCCGGCGTGGCCCGCGTGGTGCGCTCGCTCGATGACATGAACCGCGTGCAGCCGGGCGATGTGCTGGTCGCCGACATGACCGATCCGGACTGGGAACCGGTGATGAAGCGCGCCAGCGCGATCGTCACCAACCGCGGTGGACGCACCTGCCATGCGGCGATCATCGCGCGCGAGCTCGGCGTGCCCGCCGTGGTCGGGACCGGCAACGCACTGGAAACCATCAAGGACGGCGCCGAGGTCACGGTCAGCTGCGCCGAAGGCGACACCGGCTACATCTATGCCGGGCAGCTGGCGTTCGAGCGCACCACCACCGACCTGGGCAACATGCCGCCGGCGCCGCTGAAGATCATGATGAACGTCGCCAACCCCGAGCGCGCGTTCGATTTCGGCCAGCTGCCCAACGCCGGCATCGGCCTGGCGCGCCTGGAAATGATCATCGCCAGCCACATCGGCGTGCATCCCAATGCCCTGCTCGAATACGACAAGCAGGACGCCGAGACGAAGAGGAAGATCGACGCCAAGATCGCCGGCTATGCCGACCCGGTCAGCTTCTACGTCGACCGCCTGGCCGAGGGCATCGCCACCCTCACCGCGTCGGTGGCGCCGAACACGGTGATCGTGCGCCTGTCGGACTTCAAGTCCAACGAGTACGCCAACCTCATCGGCGGCAACCGCTACGAGCCGCACGAGGAAAACCCGATGATCGGCTTCCGCGGCGCCAGCCGCTATGTCGATCCGTCCTTCGCCGCCGCCTTCGCCCTGGAGTGCCGCGCGGTGCTGAAGGTGCGCAACGAGATGGGCCTGGACAACCTGTGGGTGATGATCCCGTTCGTGCGCACGCTGGAGGAAGGCCAGAAGGTGCTCGATGTGCTGGCCGCCAACGGCCTGCGCAAGGGCGAGGACGGGCTGAAGATCATCATGATGTGCGAGCTGCCGTCCAACGCGCTGCTGGCCGACGAGTTCCTGGAACTGTTCGATGGCTTCTCGATCGGCTCCAACGACCTGACCCAGCTGACCCTCGGCCTGGACCGCGACTCCTCGGTCGTGGCGCATCTGTTCGACGAGCGCAACCCGGCGGTGAAGAAGCTGCTGTCGATGGCGATCAAGGCCGCGCGCGCCAAGGGCAAGTACGTCGGCATCTGCGGCCAGGGCCCCTCGGACCATCCGGACCTGGCCGAGTGGCTGATGCAGGAAGGCATCGAGTCGGTGTCGCTCAATCCCGATACCGTGGTCGATACCTGGCTGCGCCTGGCCAAGCTGAAAGCGGCAGGCTGACATCGCGTTGACCGTTCGCGGTCTAGTCTGAACTCACGCAGGCCCCGCAATGCGGGGCCTCGTGTTTTCTGACCAGAGGAATCCCCCGCATGACGCCAGCCGCTCCTGCCCACCCCGCCCCCGCTGCCACCGACGCCCCGACGCTTGAACCGCTGGCCCCGGTGTCCTGGGTACAGCACGTGGACTGGCAACGCCTGCTGGAAACCTACGGCATTCCCGCGCTGGCGGCGCTGGCGGTACTGCTGGTCGGCATCTGGCTGGCGCGGCGCATCGCGAACGTGGTGCCGCGCGCCACACACCGCATCGGTGCCGACCCGATGCTCGGCAGTTTCCTGCGCAATGTCACTTACGTGGCGGCGCTGGTCATCGTGGTGGTCATTGCCATTGCCACGCTGGGCGTGCCGGTCTCGCCGCTGCTGGCGGTGCTGGGTACCGCCGGTCTGGCGGTCGGCCTGGCCTTGAAGGATTCGCTGTCCAACATCGCCTCGGGGGTGATGCTGGTGACGCTGCGGCCGTTCCATGTCGGTGATGTGGTCACGGTGGCCGGCGAGACCGGCACCGTCGAGTCAGTGCGCATCTTCCAGACCGTCCTCAATGGCGCCGACCTGCAGCGCTACACCATCCCCAACAACCTGATCACCGCCGCGCCCATCATCAACCTCACCGCGCAGCCGAACCGCCGCGTCGAGCTGGTGATCGGCATTGGCTACCAGGACGACATCGAACAGGCACGGCGCATCGTGCTGGACCTGATGAAGGCCGATGCGCGCATCCTGGCTGAGCCAGCGGCGGATGTGGTCGTCTACGAACTGGCCGCCAACGCGGTGAATCTGGGCATCCGCTGCTTTGTCAGGGCGCCGGACTGGTTCGGGGTCAAGGTGAGCCTGCTGGAGCAGATCAAACTGGCCTTCGACCGCGCCGGCATCAATATCCCCTACCCGCAGCAGGACATGCACCTGTACCTCCACGGCGAAGACGGCCAGGCGACCTCGCTCAAGGCGCTGGTACGCGACAACAGCGGCCCGCCTGCGCAGGCATGATCGGCCGCGGCGTCAGCCTGGCTTCGGCAGGCCCGCCAGCTCGCCCATGTAGGCGCGGTAGTGGCGCAGTTCGTCAATGGAATCGTGCACGTCGCTCAACGCGGTGTGGCTGGAAGTCTTGGCGACACCGGCGAGCACTTGTGGCGCCCAACGCCGCGCCAGCTCCTTGATCGTGGACACGTCGAGGTTGCGGTAGTGGAAGTAGCGTTCCAGCCGCGGCATCTGCCGGTGCAGGAAGCGGCGGTCCTGGCAGATCGAGTTGCCGCACATCGGCGAGGCGCCGGCACCGATCCACTGCTGCAGGAACGCAACGGTCTGCGCCTCGGCCTGGGCGTGGTCGATCTGGCTGTCGAGCACCCGCTGCCACAGGCCGGAGCGGCGGTGCTGATTGCGGTTCCACTCGTCCATCGCTTCCAGCGTGGCCAGCGGGTGGGCGATGGCGTATTCCGGACCTTCGGCAAGCACGTTCAGCTGGGCATCGGTGACCACGGTGGCTATTTCGATGATCGAGTCGCGCCCTGTATCCAGCCCGGTCATTTCCAGATCGATCCAGATCAGCCGATCGTTACCCGCCGTCATTGCCGCCATGTCTCCGCCGTGCGTCGAGGAATGAGACCTTCATCATACCGCGCGATGTCGCCATGCGGCCGCATCGCCCGCCGGGCTACGGCCTCGCCCCGGGCAGCGCGCTCAGACCAGCGGCTTGCCGCGCTTGGCGCGGAAATAATTGGTCAGGCGGCGCCCGGCCTCCTCGGCCAGCACACCGCCGTCGACCTGCACGCGGTGGTTGTGCCGCGCATCGCCGAGCAGGTCGAACACGCTGCCCGCCGCGCCGGTCTTCGGGTCGCGCGCGGCGTACACCACCCGCGCCAGCCGCGCGTGCACCATCGCCATCGCGCACATCGCGCAGGGCTCCAGCGTCACATACAGGGTGCAGCCGACCAGGCGGTGATTGCGCAGATGCTGCCCGCCTTCTCGCATGGCCATGATCTCGGCGTGCGCGCTGGGGTCGTGGCTGGCGATGTTGTAGTTCCAGCCCTGCCCGATCCGGCTGCCATCGGCGGCCACCAGCACCGCGCCGACCGGAATCTCGTCGAAGTCGCGCTCGGCGCGCTCGGCCAGGGCCAGCGCTTCGCGCATCCAGCGCTCGTCGGCCTGCGCGGCGCTCGCGCTCGTTGCGTCGCTCAGCCCGGGCTGGCCATGCGCGTCGGCGGCGCTCATCCGCCCTCCCGCTCGCGGACGAAGGCGGCAAACGCGGCCAGCGTGGCCTCGCTCACGTGATGCTCGATGCCTTCCGCATCGCGGCGCGCGGTGTCCGGCTCGATCCCCAGCGCGATCAGGAAGCGCTCAACGGTCTGGTGGCGCTGCCGGCACTCGGCGGCCAGACCCTCGCCGGCCGGGGTCAGGAACACGCCGCGATACGGGCGCTGGATCGCCCAGCCATCGCGGACCAGGCGCTTGAGCATCTTGGCCACGGTCGGCTGGGCCACGCCCATGCGCGCGGCGATATCGACCTGCCGCGCCTCGCCGCCATCGGCCAGCAGGTCGGAGATCAGCTCGACGTAATCCTCGATCAACTCGGTGCGATGGGCCTCGCGCACCTGGCGAAAGCTCTCCACGTGCACGTGCGCGTCCACCAGCGCCGGGGCCCCTTCGGGCTGTTTTTGGCTCTTGCCCATTCATCCATCCTGCGGCAACGGTCGCCGTCACGCCATTTTGAAGCACGATGCCTATGATGACGATTCAATTTGCCAATGCTCAATAATATAGCTTGTGCTATATGATGCGTTATCGCCCCCGGAACCGTCGTATGTCTCAGGACGCCACGCCACTCAAAGCACCTGCCCCATGGGCGGCCGCGCCCAGCCTGGGTGAGATGCACCGCAGCGTACCGGTACCGCGCGGCGGGCGCTGGTGGTTTCGGCTGTTCGCCTTTCTCGGCCCCGGCTACATGGTGTCGGTGGGCTACATGGATCCGGGCAACTGGGCCACCGACATCGCCGGCGGTTCGCATTTCGGCTACCTGCTGCTGTCGGTCATCCTGCTGTCCAACGTGATGGCGATCGTGCTGCAGGCGCTGTCCGCGCGGCTGGGCATCGGCAGCGGCCGCGATCTTGCGCAGGCTTGCCGGGCCCACTACTCGCGCCCGGTCAACCTCGGGCTCTGGGCGATCTGCGAGGCGGCGATCATTGCCTGCGACCTGGCCGAAGTGATCGGCACGGCGATCGCACTGAAACTGCTGTTTGGCATTCCCTTGCTGATGGGCGCGGTGATCACCGCCGTCGACGTGGTGCTGGTGCTGTACCTGATGAACCGCGGCTTCCGCGCGCTGGAGGCGTTCGTGGTCGCGCTGCTGGCAATCATCTTTGCCTGCTTTGCGATCCAGATCGTGCTCGCCGCACCGCCGGTGGCCGAAGTGCTCGGTGGCTTCATCCCGCGCGCGCAGGTGGTCACCGACCCGAAAGCGCTGTACATCGCCATCGGTATCCTCGGTGCGACAGTGATGCCGCACAACCTCTACCTGCATTCGTCCATCGTGCAGACGCGCGCCTTCCCGCGTACCGACGAAGGCCGCCGTTCGGCGCTGCGCTGGGCGGTGACCGACAGCACGCTGGCGCTGATGCTGGCGCTGTTCATCAACGCCTCGATCCTCATCCTGGCGGCGGCGGTCTTCCATGCCAACGGCCGCACCGACGTGCAGGAAATCGAGCAGGCCTACGAATTGCTGGCGCCGATGCTGGGCGTGGGCCTGGCCTCGACGCTGTTTGCGGTGGCCCTGCTGGCGTCGGGCATAAATTCCACGGTCACCGCGACGCTGGCCGGGCAGATCGTCATGGAAGGTTTCCTGCACCTGCGGCTCAAGCCGTGGATGCGGCGTCTGCTCACCCGCGGCATCGCCATTGTGCCGGTGATCGTGGTCACCGCGCTGTACGGCGAGGAAGGCACGGCGCGGCTGCTGGTGCTGAGCCAGGTCATCCTGTCGATGCAGCTGCCGTTCGCCGTGGTGCCGCTGGTGCGCTTTGTCTCCGACCGCAAGCTGATGGGCGCGCTGGTGGCGCCGCGATGGCTGGTGCGTGTTGCCTGGGCCATCGCGGCGCTGATCATCGTGCTCAACGCCAAGCTGTTGATGGATACGTTTCTGAGCTGAGCAGGCTCAGGGCTCGGCGAGGAAGCTGACCACCGTGCGGTTGAGGTCAGCCGTGCACTCCTCCGGCAGCCAGTGCCCGCAACCCGGCAATACCTTGCCGGTGACGTTGGTGGCGTAATGGCGCATCTGGTCGGCCTGGAATTCGCCCAGGCCGTTGCGGCCGCCACCGCCGATCGCCATCGCCGGGATCGTGATCTTGGTCCGCGACAACTGCTTGTTGTCCTGCACGTTGGTGTTGAGCACCCGGTAGTACTCGAAGGCGGCGTTGAGGCTGTGCGGCTTGGCGTAGGACTTCGCGTACAGGTCGATCAGCTCGGGAGTGAAGACCTCGACCTTGTCGCCATGGCCTTTGATGAAGTGGTCGAGGAAGAAGGCTTCCTTGCCGGCGATCAGCGTTTCAGGCAGGCGGTTGCCGGCGGCGAAGAAGCTGAAATGCCAGACCAGCGATTCGCCCTGCGGGGTGAACGCCGGGAAGTCATAGATGCGCTCGTCCGGGATGGGCGCTTCCATGTAGATGACGCGGCGGATGTCCTTCTGGTTCTTCACCAGCATCGGATAGGTGTTCCAGATGCCGATATCGTGGGCGACCAGATCGAACTTGCGCCCGCCACTCTGGCTGATCGCATGCTTGTAGAGCAGCGTGGACACGTCGGTGGCACGGAATGAAGTCGGCACCTGCGACTGGCCCAGGCCCGGCAGGTCGGGTGCGACCACCGTGTAGCGCCTGGCCAGCTCGGGCATCAATTGGTGCCACTCGTACCAGGTCTGGCCGAAGCCATGCACCAGATACACCAGCGGACCCTTGCCGCCTTTGACGTAGTGCAGTTTCACTCCGTCAATGGTCTGGTATTCGCTCTTGAAGCCATCCGGTACCGGGAATTCCCCGGCGATGGCCAGGAGCGGAAATGCGGCGGCCAGCACCGCGACGTAGCAAAGTCTTTTGAGGGCGCGAAGGAACATGATCTTCTTTCTGGGTGGAGTTATGTATCGGTCGATACATATTTCGGGCGACCCTCCAGGTTGTCAAGCACTTTTGTACCGATTAGTCTCTATCTCCCGCAGCCGGAGACCCGCCATGGCGCAACTGGGACGCCCCCGCAGCTTTGATCGTGACCAGGCCATTGAACAGGCGATGCATCTGTTCTGGGAGCACGGCTATGAAGCCACCTCGCTGGCGCAATTGAAGGCGGCCATCGGCGGCGGCATCACCGCGCCCAGCTTCTATGCGGCGTTCGGGTCCAAGGAGGCGTTGTTTGCCGAGGTGGTGGAACACTATGTCGCGACCCACGGCCAGGTCACCGCGAGCTTGTGGGACGATGCGCTGCCGCCACGGCAGGCGGTGGAAGCCGCGCTGCGCCGGTCCGCGCGAATGCAGACCGAGCGCAGCCATCCCAAGGGTTGCCTGCTGGTGCTGTCCGCCCTCGCCTGCTCGCCCGGACAGGAAACGGTGCAGAAGCTGCTGGCCCGGCAGCGGGCGCGTACTCGCGAAGGTTTCCAGTGTTGCGTCCAGCGCGCCGTGGATGCCGGCGAGCTGCCAGCGGATACCGACGTGCGTGCCTTCGCCGCGTTGTTCAACGGTTTCCTGTTCGGGCTGTCGCCCCAGGCCCGCGATGGCGTGCCCGGTACCGTGCTGGATGCGTCGGTGACCGAAATGATGCGCAACTGGGACGCGCGCGTCGGCTAGCTGCCGCTCACTCCTGATGCGGAAACCCCGCCGCACTGAGCGCGACGAGGAAGGCCTGCGCGTCCATCGCGCTTTCGACCCGCACCTCACGCGTGGGCAGGTTGGTGTCGATGGTCGCCTGCGGGTCAACGCCCAGCAGCGCCGCGGTGACCGACCTGGCGCAGCCGCCGCAGGTCATGCCGGGGATGTGGAAACGATGCATCGCGATCTCCTGGTTGTCAGTGTTCCGCCAGGATGCGGTTTGTCAGCGTGGCAGAGTCAAGCGCCGACGCCTGTGCTGGCCTCGCCCACTCCTCAGGAACGGTCGGCTGCGCGGTCCCGGCTGCGCGATGAGGCTGGCGTATCCACGCCAAAGCGAGGGGCGCGGCGGCGACGCGCAGGTGGGGGCTCAGTTTCCGCCTGTGGTTCGGTCGCAAGGGCGAGATCGGCGATGATCGGGCAATCCGGCCGGCCGTCGCCGTGACAGTGATCGGCCAGTTGCTGCAGCGTCTGCGCCATGCCCTGCAGCTCGCTGATCTTGGCTTCAAGCGCGGCCACATGCGAGAGCGCTACTTGTTTGACGTCCGCACTCGCGCGCTCGCGATCACGCCAAAGCGCCAGCAGGTCAGCGATCTTCTCGACGGAGAAACCCAGGTCACGCGCGCGACGGATGAAACGCAGGCTATGCGCATCCTGCAGGCTGAAACCGCGGTAGCCCGCTTCCGTGCGGGTTGCCGGCGGCACCAGGCCGATCTGCTCGTAGTAGCGGATCATCTTGGCCGACACGCCGGAGAACCGCGCTGCCTCACCGATGTTCATCATGCTGCTTTTCATGCTGCCCTCCCGGGAGTGACGGCCTGCATCAACGGGGCACGGAAGCGCTTGAGTCGCAGCGCATTGCCCAACACGAAGACGCTGGAAAGCGCCATCGCCGCGGCGGCGAAGATCGGTGACAGCCCCATGCCGTTGATCGGATAAAGCGCGCCGGCCGCCACCGGAATCAGCACTGCGTTATAGGCGAACGCCCAGAACAGATTCTGCCTGATATTGCGCAGGGTGGCCTGGCTGAGCGCAATGGCGTTGACCACGCCGCGCAGGTCGCCCGACATCAACACGACCTCGGCGGCCTCGATGGCCACGTCGGTACCGCTGCCGATGGCTATGCCCACATCGGCCTGCGCAAGCGCCGGCGCATCGTTGATGCCATCGCCGACGAAGGCCACCGGCCCGCCCTGCGCGCGCAGCCTCTGCAAGGCCGCGACCTTGCCATCGGGCAGCACCTGCGCCTCGACGTGGTCGATGCCCAGCTGCCGTGCAATGGCCGTGGCGGTGCAGCGTTGTCGCCGGTGATCATGGCCACCTTCAGGCCGCGCGCGTGCAAGGCCTTGATCGCCTCTGGGGTGCTCTGCTTGATCGGATCGGCGACGGCTATGACCGCCGCCAAGCGGCCGTCAATCGCTGCATACAACGGGCTCTTGCCCAGCTCGCCGAGACGCTGCGCATGCGGCTGCAAGCCTGCAACATCAATGCCGAGCTGTTCCATGTAGCGATCCGCGCCGACCGCGACGGCGCGCCCTGCCACGGTGGCAGAAATGCCGAGGCCCGGAAGCGCATTGAAGCCTTCCACAGGCGGCAAGGCGATGTTGCGTTGTTTGGCGGCGGTGACGATGGCTTCGCCGATCGGATGCTCCGAGCGTGCTTCCACGGCGGCCACGAGCGCCAGCACTTCGCTGTACTCGAAGCCTTCGGTGGTCGTCAGGTCGATCAGTTCAGGCCGCCCCTGGGTCAGCGTGCCGGTCTTGTCGAGCGCGATGACCCGCACATCGCGCAGCGACTGCAGGGCCTCGCCGCGGCGGAACAGCACGCCGAGCTCGGCGGCGCGGCCGGTGCCGACCATGATCGAAGTCGGCGTTGCCAGGCCCATCGCGCACGGGCAGGCGATGATCAGCACCGCGACTGCGTTGACCAGGGCGAAGGTCAATGCCGGTGCCGGGCCGAAGAGCAGCCAGGCGAGGAAGGTCAAGGCCGCCGCTGCCATCACCGCCGGCACGAACCATAGCGTCACCTTGTCCACCAGCGCCTGGATCGGCAGCTTGGATCCTTGCGCTTGCTCGACCAGGCGAATGATCTGTGCGAGCACGGTGTCCTGCCCCGCGCGGCTGACGCGGAAGCTGAAGGCGCCGGCCTGGTTGATCGTGCCACCCACGACCTGAGCGCCCTCGCGCTTCGCCACGGACAACGGCTCGCCGGTGATCATGCTTTCGTCAACATACGAGGTGCCTTCGATGACCTGGCCATCGATGGGAATCTTTTCGCCCGGGCGGACCAGTACCCGATCGCCGATGGCCAGCTCGTCGATCGGAAGCTCCAGGGTTTTGCCGTCGCGCTCGACCCGCGCGGTTTTCGCCTGCAAGCCGACCAGGCGCTTGATCGCCTGCGAAGTCCGGCCCTTGGCCTGGGCTTCAAGCGTGCGCCCGAGCAGAATCAGGGTGACGATCACCGCCGCGGCTTCAAAGTACACATTGGCCGTGCCGGCCGGCAGTACGCCGGGCAGGAAGGTCGCGACCACCGAATAGCCGTAGGCCGCGGCAGTGCCGACCGAGACCAGGGAATTCATGTCCGGTGCGCCACGCAGCAGCGCCGGCACGCCCTTGCGGAAGAAGCGCAGGCCGGGCCCGAACAGCACGGCGCTGGTGAGTGCAAACTGCAGGTACCCGCTGTTCGGACCGAGGTTGCCGATTACCCAGTGGTGCATGGCTGGAATCAGGTGGGAGCCCATTTCCAGCACGAAGACGGGCACGGTGAGGATGGCTGCGAACAGCGAGGCGCGGCGCAGTTGCTGTGCCTCTTCCTCGCGGCGTGCGGCGTCCTGCTCGTCTGCATGGGTGCGGTCCACGGGCAGGCGGCGGGCGTGGTACCCCGCTTGTGCCGCGGCCGCTTGCAGGTCGGCGAAGGTGACTGCGCCGGTCGCATGGCGCACCTGCGCGCGCTCGGTGGCGAGGTTGACGCTGACCTGTTGGACGCCGGGCACCTGCGCGATTGCCCGCTCGACGCGACCCACGCAGGAGGCGCAGGTCATGTCGTCGATCAGGATTTCGGTGGTTTGATCGCGGGCGGCGGCCGCCTGCGGGGGGATGACGGGAGTCATCGGCACCTCTGGGCTGTCTTGGGGTGCAAGTAGCCTGGGGGTTCCTACGATGGGAAGGTCAAGGGTTGGGCGTGCACAGCGTGGCAAGGACTTCCAAATGCCACTCGCAAGCTCGGAGCGCCGAAGCGCCCTTTTCTATTATTTCAACTGACTCCCCTACTCCCACTCAATCGTAGCCGGCGGCTTCCCCGAAATGTCATAAACCACCCGCGACACCCCACGCAGCTCATTGATGATCCGGTTGCTCACCGTACCCAGGAACTCATACGGCAAATGCGCCCAGTGCGCGGTCATGAAGTCGATGGTCTCCACCGCGCGCAGCGCGATCACCCACTCGTAAGCGCGCGCGTCGCCGACCACGCCGACCGACTTCACCGGCAGGAACACCGCAAAAGCCTGGCTGGTCTTGTCATACAGATCAGCCTTGCGCAGCTCATCGATGAAGATCGCATCAGCCTTGGCCAGCAGCTCGGCATACTCAGGCTTGACCTCGCCCAGGATGCGCACGCCCAGGCCCGGGCCCGGGAACGGATGGCGATAGACCATCGTGCGCGGCAGGCCGAGCTCGACGCCCAGCCGCCGCACTTCATCCTTGAACAGTTCGCGCAGCGGCTCGACCAGGCCCAGCTTCATGTGCTCGGGCAGACCGCCGACGTTGTGGTGGCTCTTGATGACGTGAGCCTTGCCGGTCTTGCTGCCGGCCGACTCGATCACGTCCGGATAGATGGTGCCCTGCGCCAGCCACTTGGCGTTCTTCAGCTTGTTCGACTCTTCCTCGAAAATCTCGACGAACAGGTTGCCAATGATCTTGCGCTTGGCTTCCGGGTCGGACACGCCTTCCAGCGCCTTGAAGTAGCGCGCGGCCGCGTTGACCCGCACCACCTTGACGCCCATGTGCTCGGCGAACATCGCCATCACCTGGTCGCCTTCCTGCCAGCGCAGCAGGCCGGTGTCGACGAACACGCAGGTCAGCTGCTCGCCAATGGCCTTGTGCAACAGCGCGGCCACCACCGACGAATCCACGCCGCCGGACAGGCCCAGGATCACCTCATCCGAGCCCACCTGCTCGCGCACGCGCGCGATCTGGTCGTCGATGATGTTGGCTGCTGTCCACAGCGTGGCGCAGCCGCAGACATCCACCACGAACCGGCGCAGCAAGGTCTGCCCCTGCAGCGTATGGGTCACTTCCGGATGGAACTGCACGCCGTACCAGCGCTTGGCCTCGTTGGCGAACGCGGCCACGGGGATGCGATCGGTCACCGCGGTGACGGTGAAGCCCGGCGGTGCCTGCGACACGTGGTCGCCGTGGCTCATCCACACGTTCAGGCGCGGTGCGCCGCCGTGGTCGCTGAGGCCGGAGAACAGCGCGTCCGGCGCGACTACCTCAACCTCGGCGTGGCCGAACTCGCGCTGGTCCGCCGCCTCGGTGGCGCCACCCAGCTGCGCGGCCATGGTCTGCATGCCGTAGCAGATGCCCAGCAGCGGCAGGCCGGAATCGAACACCGCCTGCGGCGCCGCCGGCGCACCCGGCAAGGTGGTCGACTCGGGGCCACCGGACAGGATGATGCCCTTGGCCCCAAAGCCGGCGATCTCGGCCGGGTCATGGTCCCAGGCCCAGATTTCGCAGTAGACACCCAGCTCGCGGATGCGGCGGGCAATCAGCTGCGTGTACTGCGCGCCGAAATCGAGGATGAGGATCTTGTCGCTGTGGATGTTGGTCATGAGCCGGGAATCGGGAATGGGGAATGGGGAATGGTCACAGCGAAGGCAAGCGGTTCATCGATTCCCTATTCCCGATTCCCCACTCCCGGCCGCTCAGCCGGCGCGGTAATTCGGCGGTTCCTTGGTGATCTGCACGTCGTGGACGTGGCTCTCGCGTTGGCCGGCGCCGGTGATCTTGACGAACTTCGGCTTGCTGCGCATTTCCTCGATGGTCGCGCAGCCGACATAACCCATGGTCGCGCGCAGGCCGCCGATCAACTGGTGGACGATGCTGCTGACCGGGCCGCGGTACGGCACGCGTCCCTCGATGCCTTCGGGGACCAGCTTGTCGGCGTCGGAGGCGTCCTGGAAGTAGCGGTCCTTGCTGCCCTTCTCCATCGCCGCCAGCGAGCCCATGCCGCGGTAGCTCTTGTAGCTGCGGCCCTGGAACAGTTCGACTTCGCCCGGCGCTTCCTCGGTGCCGGCGAACAGGCCGCCGATCATGACCGTCGATGCACCCGCGGCCAGCGCCTTGCCGATGTCGCCCGAGTAACGGATACCGCCATCGGCGATCAGCGGAATGCGGTCCTGCAACGCTTCGGCAACCATGTCCACGGCGGTGATCTGCGGCACGCCGACGCCGGCGACCACGCGCGTGGTGCAGATCGAGCCGGGGCCCACGCCCACCTTGACCGCATCGGCGCCCGCGTCCATCAGCGCCAATGCCGCATCACCGGTGACGATGTTGCCGCCAATCACCTGCAGCTGCGGGAAACGTTTCTTGGCCCAGGCCACGCGGTCGAGCACGCCCTGCGAATGGCCGTGCGCGGTATCGACGATGATCACGTCCACGCCAGCGGCGGCCAGCGCCTCGATACGGCGCTCGGTGTCACCGCCCACGCCCACCGCAGCGCCGACCAGCAGCCGCGTGGCGACGTCCTTGGCGGCGTTGGGGTAGTCGGATTTCTTCTGGATGTCCTTGACCGTGATCAGCCCGCGCAGGGCGAAGTCGTCGTTGACCACCAGCACCTTTTCGATGCGATTGCGGTGCAGCAGCCGCAGCACTTCCTCGGAAGGCGCGCCTTCCTTGACCGTGATCAGGCGGTCCTTCTTGGTCATGATGTGGCGGACCGGATCGTCCAGCTCGGTCTCGAAGCGCATGTCGCGGTGGGTGACGATGCCCACCAGCTGACCGCCATCGACCACCGGCACGCCGGAGATGTTGCGCGCGCGGGTCAGGGCCAGCACGTCGCGGATGGTGGTTTCCGGATCAACCGTGATCGGGTCGCGGATCACGCCCGACTCGTACTTCTTGACCGAAGCCACCTCGGCGGCCTGCTGCTCCACGCTGAGGTTCTTGTGGATGATGCCGATGCCGCCGAGCTGGGCCATGGCAATCGCCAGGCGGGCTTCGGTCACGGTGTCCATCGCAGCCGAGACGATCGGCAATTTCAGCCGCAGATCGCGCGTCAGCCGGGTTTCCAGGCTGACATCCTTGGGCAGGACCGTCGAGTGGGCGGGGACGAGCGAAACGTCGTCGTAGGTAAGAGCTTCAGCCTGGATGCGCAGCATCGGCGGACCCGAGTGTTCTAGGAGAAGCGCGACATTTTACCCTGAAACCGCAGCCGTTGACAGCCGGCCACTACCCTGGCCGCGCAATGCAGCGTTGCTCAGCCGGCGGCCTCGGCCGCTTCCAGGGTGTTCTGCATCAGCGTGGCCACGGTCATCGGCCCCACCCCGCCAGGCACCGGGGTGATCCAGCTGGCGCGGGCCGAAGCGGCGGCAAAGCCGACGTCGCCGACCAGGCGGCCGTCCTCCAGGCGGTTGATGCCCACGTCGATCACCACCGCGCCGGGCTTGACCCACTCGCCGGGAATCAGGCCGGGCCGGCCCACCGCCACGACCAGGATGTCGGCATTGCGCACAGCTGCCTCCAGCACGTCCGGCGGGGTGAACTTGTGGCAGCTGGTCACCGTGCAGCCAGCGATCAGCAGCTCCAGCCCCATCGGCCGGCCCACATGATTGCTGACGCCGACGATGGTGGCGTTGCGCCCGCGCACCGGTTGGTCGGTATGGCTGAGCAAGGTGACGATGCCGCGCGGCGTACACGGGCGCAGGCCAAACTCGCGCAGCGCCAGGTGGCCCACGTTCTGCGGGTGGAAGCCGTCCACGTCCTTGCGCGGGTCGATGCGCTGGATCAGCCGGTTCGCGTCGGGGATACCCGGCAGGGGCAACTGGATGAGGATGCCGTGGACCTTGGGGTCGGCGTTGAGCTGGTCGATCAGCCGGCTCAGCTCGGCCTCGCTGGTGCCGGCCGGCAGGTCATGGTCGAAGGCCTCGATGCCGACCTTCTCGGCGGCGCGGCGCTTGTTGCGCACGTACACGGCCGAAGCCGGGTCGCCGCCCACCAGCACCACCGCCAGTCCCGGCCGCGGATGGCCGGCGGCCACGCGAGCATCCACCCTCGCCTTCAACTCGTCCAGCAAGTCCTCGGCAATGCGCCGCCCATCGAGGATGCGGGCCTGGGATGCGGTGGCGGGCACGGAGGCGGTCATGGGCGCGGTGTAGAGTCGGGGGCCGCCTATTGTCCCCGATTCGGCCATGAACGACACCACCGCACTCGAAGCCGCCGCCTTCCGTCGCCTGCTGCGGCATTTGAACCAGGAACGCGCCGATGTGCAGAACATCGACCTGATGATCCTGGCCGGCTTCTGTCGCAACTGCCTGGCCGACTGGTATCGCGAAGCGGCCATCGAGGCCGGGCTGAACATGGACAAGGCACAGGCGCGCGAGGCGGTGTACGGCATGCCGTTCGAGCAGTGGAAGCAGCAACACCAGCGCGAGGCCAGCGCCGAACAGCTGGCCGCCTTCGCCCAGGCCCAGGCGCTGCACCCGAAGGGCTGAAGGCCGCCGTCCGGACTCAGGCGGCGGGGCCGTCCTCGGCCGCGTCCACTGGCACCTGTTCCGGGTTGAGGGTCCGGCTGCGCCGCTTGGGCGGGGTGAACGGCGTCGGCCTGGGCACGCCAGGCTGGTTGCCATAGATCATCCGTGCGCCGGCCATCAGGCCGCCGCCGGCCATTTCCAGCTCAAAGCGCTCGGCATCGCGCTTGCGGATTTCCTCTGCAATCGTCGCCGCCTCGCTCTCGCTCACGCCCAGCTCAAGCAATGCCGCGCTGCCGAACTCCACCGCCGACTCGAAGGTTTCGCGGATCTGGAAATCGACGCCGGCATGGATCAACCCCAGCGAGTGCTCGCGGTCATAGGACCGCACCAGCAGCCGCGCCTGCGGGAACTGGCTGCGCACCAGCTCGACGATGCGGTCAGTGGCTTCCTTGCGATCGGTACACACCGCGATGGCGCGCGCGGTGCCGGCGCCGGAGGCGCGCAGCACATCCAGGCGGGTGCCGTCGCCGTAGTAGATCTTGAAGCCGAATTCCTCGGCACTGCGGATCATCTCGATGTCGTTGTCGATGATGGTCACGTCCACATCGCGGGCCAGCAACGACTGGCTGGCGACCTGCCCAAAGCGGCCGAAGCCGATCACCAGCACGCTGGCACTCTGCCCATCAGCGGCCTCGATGCCCTCCATCGACGGCGCCAACGCCGGGGTCAGGCGGCGCTGCAGCAGCACGAACAGCGGCGTCAGCGCCATCGACAACACCACGATGGCGGTGAGGCTGGCATTGACCCGCGCCTCGATCACGCCGGTCGCCGCGGCGGCGGAGAACAACACGAAGGCGAACTCGCCGCCCTGGGCCATCAGCACGCCGCGATCCAGCGCCTGGCGGTGGTCGCTGCCGGTGAGGCGCGCCACCGCGTAGATGCACAGCGCCTTGCCGACCATCAAGGTCAGCACGCCCAACAGGATGAAGCGCCAGTCCTCCCGCACCACCGACACGTCCAGGGCCATGCCCACGCCCAGGAAGAACAGGCCGAGCAGGATGCCGCGAAACGGCTCGATGTCGGCCTCGATCTGGTGGCGGAAGGTCGACTCGGACAGCAGCACGCCGGCCAGGAACGCCCCCATCGCCATCGACAGACCGCCCAGCTGCATCAGCAACGCCGCGCCGAGCACGACCAGCAGCGCGGCGGCGGTCATGACCTCGCGCGCACCGGCCTGCGCCAGGATCCGGAACAGCGGATTGAGCAACCAGCGCCCGGCCGCAAGCAGGCCGACGATATAGACCGCGCCCATGCCGATCGCCTTCCAGCGTTCGGCCGCGCCCACTTCCATGCCGGCCGGCGCCATGATCGCGACCACTGCCAGCAGCGGCACGATCAGCAGGTCCTCGAACAACAGGATCGAGACGATCTTCTGCCCGCCCGGCAACGTCAGGTCGCCGCGCTCGGCCAATAGCTGCATCACCACCGCAGTGGAAGTCAGCACGAAGCCGGCCGCGCCGATGAAGGCGACCGGCGCGCGCAGGCCCAGCACCCACATGCCGAGCAAGGTCAGCCCCGCCGCGCAGACCGCGATCTGCAGCGTGCCCAGACCGAAGATTTCCCGACGCAGGCTCCACAGGTGCGAGGGCCGCATCTCCAGGCCAATGACGAACAGGAACATCACCACGCCGAGCTCGGCCACATGCAGGATGGCCTGCGGCTCGGCAAACCAGCCCAGCCCGAACGGGCCGATCGCCAGCCCCGCGGCCAGATAACCAAGCACCGAACCCAGGCCGAGGCGGCGGAAGATCGGGATGACGACGACGGCCGCGCCCAGCAGGGCGACGACATTGAGCAACTGGTGGCTATCGGCAGGGGCACTCATGCGATCGATTCTAGCGTGGCACCGCGCCTGGCCCGCATGCGCGATGCCATGACACTGCATCGCCGCACCGCAACGCCTGGCTCAAAACGAAAGAGGCGACGCCGCGGCGCCGCCTCATGTCATCGCCCACCCCTTACGCGCTCGCGCGCGGGGTCAAGCGTTGCCGCTCAGGACTCGCCCTGCGCCAGCGCCGCGCGCAGCGCTTCGCGCGCCGGGCCGCGCAGCTTCTCGTGCTCCAGGGCGAAATGGATCGTCGCCTCGATCAGGCCCAGGTGCGCGCCGCAGTCGAAGCGGCGGCCTTCAAAGCGGTATGCGTCCACCTGCTCGCGCGGCAGCAGCTCGGCGATCGCGTCGGTCAGCTGGATCTCGCCGCCCGCGCCCGGTTTGACGTTCTCCAGCAACTCGAAGATGCGCGGGCTGAGCACGTAGCGGCCGACCACGGCAAGGTTGCTCGGCGCCACTTCCGGCTTGGGCTTCTCGACGATGGCATTGATGCGCCCACGCCGGCCCTCGAAGTCATCAGTGGCGACGATGCCGTAGCTGGCGGTCTTGTCGTGCGGCACGTCCTCGACGGCGATCACGCTGCCGCCGGTGCTTTCGGCCACATCGGCCATCTGCTTGAGCGCACCGGCGCCGCGATTCCACATCAGGTCGTCGGGCAGCAGCACGGCGAAGGGCTCATCGCCGATGATCGGCTTGGCGCACAGCACCGCATCGCCCAGGCCCAGCGCTTCGGTCTGGGTGACAAACACCGCGCGCACGCCATTGGGCAGCACGTGCCGTACCAATTCCAGCTGCTCGGTCTTGCCGGCGCGCTCGAGCTTCTGCTCCAGCTCGTAGGCCTTGTCGAAATAGTCGGCCACCGCGTGCTTGTAGCGGTTGGTCACGAAGACAAGGGTGTCGCAACCGGCCTCGATGGCCTCGTCGACCGCGTACTGGATCAGGGGCCGGTCGATGATCGGCAGCATTTCCTTGGGAACGGTCTTGGTCGCCGGCAGGAACCGGGTGCCGAGACCCGCCACGGGGAATACGGCCTTGCGGATGCGCTTGTTCATCAAATTCTTCTGACCTCGCGTGCGGGGAAAGGTACTACCGTGGCCGAGCGCTCGCTTTCCTTGTCGCGCGCCGCGGCGAAGTCCGGCATGAAGTTGCCCAGGATCGCCTCCATGGCGTCGGTGTCGTAACGGTCCACGGCCTCGCGCAGTCGCGCCACGTACTGCAGCACCTGCTCCTGCGGGAAGGAGCGCGCGTCGGCTTCGAGGATCTTCGGATGCAGCGTCGGGCGGTAGTTTTCGTCCGCGTAGAACAGGGTCTCGTGCAGCTTCTCGCCCGGGCGCAGGCCGGTATAGACGATGGCGATGTCATGGCCGGGCTGCTTGCCGGCCAGGCGGATCATCTGCTCGGCCAGCACGCGGATCGGCACCGGCTCACCCATGTCCAGCGTATAGATCGCGCCGTGCGAGGCGGACGCGGCGGCCTGCACGATCAGCTGGCAGGCTTCGGGAATGGTCATGAAGTAGCGCGTGACTTCCGGGTCGGTCACCGTCACCGGGCCACCGTGGCGAATCTGCTCGCGGAACAGCGGCACCACGCTGCCGGCCGAGTCGAGCACGTTGCCGAAGCGCACGGTGACAAAGCGCGTGGTCGCGTTGCGCGCGTCCAGGCTCTGGCAAATCATCTCCGCATAGCGCTTGGTCGCGCCGAGCACGTTGGCCGGCTCGACCGCCTTGTCGGTGGAGATGAAGAGGAAGGTGCCCACGCCGGCCTGGACGCAGCTGGTGGCGACGTTGTGGGTCGCCAGCACGTTGTTGCGCACGGCCTCGCGCAGCTGGCCTTCCAGCAGCGGCACCTGCTTGTATGCGGCGGCGTGGAAGACGGCGTCGGGCGTGGCGCGTTCCAGAGCGTAGCGCATCACTGCCGGGTCGCCACAATCGCCGAGCACGCGCACCACTTCCATGTCCGGGAACAGGCGGCGCAGGTCCGAGTCGATGGTCAGCAGGGCCAGCTCGTCCACTTCCAGCAGCACGATGCGGCGCGCGCCATGGCGCGCGACCTGGCGGCACACTTCCGAGCCGATCGAACCGCCGGCGCCGGTCACCAGGACCGTCTTGGCGCTGAGCCAGCTGCGCACCAGCTTCCAGTCCGGCTGCACCGGCTTGCGGTTGAGCAGGTCCTCGATCGCCACCTCGCGCAATTCGCCCGGTAGCGAGCGGCCTTCCAGCACGCTGGTCAGCTTGGGCACCATGCGGAACGGCAGGCCCGTGCTTTCGCAGATCGCCACCACCCGCTGCAGGCCGGCGGCATCAAGCGAGGGAATGGCGATGATGATCAGCTTGGCCGCGGTCTCGCGGGCGATGGACGGTGCATTGTCGATCGAACCCAGCACCGGCAGGCCCTGGATCTTGGCGCCGTGCAGCTGCCCGGCGTCATCCAGGAAGCCGACCGGCAGGAAGGCGCCGGTGCGGCGCAGGTCTCGCACCAGGGCTTCGGCGGCACGGCCGGCGCCCAGGATCAGCACGCGCTGATTGGCGTCGGCGGAATTGGCGATCTGATAGTCACGCCAGGCCCGATACAGCAGCCGCGGCGTGCCCAGCAACGCCGACAGCGCGAACGGGTACACCACCAGCACCGACATCGGCACGCCCTGGAAGCGATCCACGGCCAGCGCGAGCACGATCGCGACCATGCCCAGGAAGCTGGCCTTGAAGATGTTCCAGAGGTCGGGGACGCTGGCGAAGCGCCACAGGCCCCGATACAGGCCCACGCGCCAGAACACGATGCCCTGCGCCAGCAGCACCACAGCGGTGCGCCAGTCCCACATCGGCAGGTCCGGCGCGTCGCGCAGCATGGAGTAGCGGCCCGCGTGCAGCAGCTGCCAGCAAATCCATACCATCAGCAGGTCGTGGCATACGACCGCGACTTTGGGCATGGAACGGGTAAAGCGATCACGCCAAGATGTCATTTATCGATCCGTCAATAGTTGCGCAGTCCCTTGCGCAGGAGCAGCCAGACCGTCGATGCCGAAACCAGCCAGACGATCGATCCAGCAGCCTCCCACCTCGGCTGCAATTCTTGCAGGCGAAAGAATAAGGCAATCGCGACGCAGCTGAAACATGCGTACCCGAGGGTTACACGGGTATGGCCGAAGCGCCTGCCCAGTCTTTGATAGACATGCTGGGCGTGCGGCTCCCACCAGCGCTGGCCCGAGAGCATGCGACCAATCAACGTGAAGCCTGCGTCTACGAGGAATGTGCCCAGTGGCAACCACAGCGACCACGGGCTGAGGCCAGCAGCCAGGCCGAGCCCAAACAACACGGCGAGCATGAACCCCAACCCACCGCTGCCGGCGTCGCCCAGGAAGATGCGCGCCCGCGGAAAGTTGAAAGGCAGAAAACCCAGGCACGCGGCGGCCAATGCCCAGCCCCACGAAGAGAGCGGCGGCGCCAGCACCCAGGCATAGGCGGCAGCGGCCAGCGCAGCCTGCGAGGCAGCCAGCCCGTTGATGCCGTCCATGAAATTCCAGACGTTGATCAGGCCCACGGCAAATGCCGCGGCCAACGCGCCCATCCAGGCGTTGCCACTGATGCGCCATACCACCGCACCCCACAGCAGCGAGGCGAGCACATGCACGGCCAGACGCAGGCGCGCGGACAGCGGACGATGATCGTCCCACCAGCCGATGCCGGCAACCAATGCCAAACCGATCGCGGCGCCCGCGATGGTGATGCCCTGCCCCGGCCAGCGCCATGCGGCCCAGCCGGCCGCGACCAGCATCGCGCCGACTATCGCCATGCCGCCACCGCGCGGCGTGGCGACCACATGGCTGCGGCGCTCGCCCGGTTCGTCGAGCAGGCGGCGACGCAAGGCATAGCCGCGGGCGGCCCAGGTGCCGAGCACGGACAGCGCGCAGATCACCGCGCAGCCGATCCACACATTGACCATCGTGCCCTTGCCTCAGACGACTGCGTAGTTCAGCAGCGGCTTTACCGTGCCCCACTCCTTGCAGCTCGGACACTGCCAGTGGTGGGTCTTGGCGCCGAAGCCGCAGCGCGTGCAACGGTAGCTGGGGTTGCGCACCAGCAACTGGTCGGTGATGTGCTTGAGGTCCTGCAAGGTGGCCTGCGGGTCGCTGCCCTCGGCCAGGGTGAGGTCGATCAGCGCCGATTCGCCGCGCACCGACGGACGATCCTTCAACTGCCGGCCGAGGTAGGCGCGGGCCGGTCCCGGGCCATCCTGCGCTTCCATCAACTGGGTCAGCGCCAGCACCGGCGCGATGCCGCGGTAATGCTCGGTCATCTCGGACAGGAAGTTGCGCGCACCGGCAATGTCGCCCACGCGGCGGTAGGCCGCCAGCAGCGTCGGGATGATTTCCGGCAGGTAGTCCGGGTCATGGCGTGCGGCGCGCTCCCAGGCGCGCACGGCCGCTTCATCATTGCCCAGGTCGGCCTCGATGCGGCCTTCCAGGATGCCGGCACGCACCGAGCTGGCATCGGCCTGGTAGGCACGAGCGATCGCCTGCAGGGCCAGATCGGGCTTGCCGGCGCCGCGGTAGCGGTCGGCCAGTTCGCACTCGTATTGCGAGATCAGCTTGCCCATCGGCTCGCCGGTGACCTGCTCGTAGCGCGTGGCATTGTCGATGGCCTTTTCCCAGTCGCGCTCGGCCTGGTAGATGCTGATCAGGTGCTTGAGCGCCTGCGGGGCGCGCTGGTCAATCTGCGCCAACTCGGTGAACACCGTCTCGGCGCGGTCGAGCAGGCCGGATTTCATGTAGTCCTCGCCCAGGGCCAGCAGCGCCTGCACACGCTGCGCGTCGGTCAGGTCCTGGCGCTGCACCAGTCCCTGGTGCAGGCGGATGGCGCGGTCCACCTCGCCGCGGCGGCGGAACAGGTGCCCGAGCGCGACCTGGGTCTCGAAGGTCTCCTTGTCCAGCTCGGCGATGTGCAGGAACAGCTCGATGGCCTTGTCCGGCTGCTCGTTGAGCAGATAGTTCAGGCCCCGGAAATACGTGCTGGACAAGCGGCTGACCTGGGTGTCCCCGTGGCGCTGGCCACCGCGGCGACCAATGACCCAGCCGCCCAGGGCGGCCAGGGGAAGGAACAGGAAAAACCAGAACCACTCGGTCAGGAAGTCCATTGTTTGTCTTCAGAGTCCGTCAACAGGGCGCGGCTCGACCACGGTCGGGGTCGTCGCTCGCGCGGCCGCGGCCTGCTTGTTGGCCAGGCGCAGCTTTGAATAAAGGGGAAATACCATGGCCGCCAGTACCAGGGCACCACCGATCAGCACCCCCGCCAGCAGGGACACGATGATGGCCACGCCAGTGGTCGTGGCGATGCTGGAGAACGCGAAGTCGATCAGGATGGGTTGCGAGTTGAGCGCGCCGATGACCAGCCCGACCAGCAGGAAGGCAAGCATCAGCAACAACCGGAAGACTTTCATGGCGCGACTCCTGTCAGGGTCCGCCTAGCTTAACCCGTCACTCGGCCGTGTCGGCCGCATCCTGCGGCACAACCGAACTGACGCGCTCGCGCAGTTCCTTGCCCGGCTTGAAATGCGGGACGTGCTTGCCAGGCAGCGCAACCGATTCGCCGGTCTTGGGATTGCGGCCCAGGCGCGGCGGACGGTAGTGCAGGGAAAAACTGCCAAAACCGCGAATCTCGATGCGGTCGCCCTGGGACAGGGACTCGCCCATCATCTCCAGCAGCGATTTCACTGCCAGGTCCACGTCGTCGGCCTTCAGATGGCCTTGCCGGCGCGCCAGGATTTCGATCAGTTCGGACTTGGTCATGGGCAGCGTGCGCGTTGGCGGTATGCATCATGGGATCGGCCCGGACATGACGTCCGGGCCGATCGCTTTCACACAGGCTTGCGCCTTTCTGCTTGCGCAGATTACTCGGACTTGCCGCCCAGCTGCTCGCGCAGCAGCGCGCCCAGCTTGGTGGTGCCGCCAGAAGCGGACTGGTAGTCCTCAAGCACTTCGCGCATTTCGGCGTCGTCCTTGGCCTTGATCGACAGCTGCAGGGTGCGGCCCTTGCGGTCCATGCCCACGAACTTGGCTTCGACCTTGTCGCCGACCTTCAGGTGCTGGCTGGCGTCGTCCACGCGATCGTTGCTGATGTCGCGCGCCGACACATAGCCCTCGATGCCGTCGGCCAGTTCGATCGTGGCGCCCTTGGCATCCACTTCCTTCACCGTGCCTTCGACCTTCGAACCCTTCGGGTGCGAAGCCATGTACTGGCCGAACGGGTCCTGCTCCAGCTGCTTGACGCCCAGGCTGATGCGCTCGCGCTCCGGATCGACCGCCAGGACCACTGCGTCCAGGGTGTCGCCCTTCTTGTAGTTGCGGACCACGTCTTCGCCAGTGGTGTTCCAGCTGATGTCGGACAGGTGGACCAGGCCGTCGATGCCGCCGTCCAGGCCGATGAAGATGCCGAAGTCGGTGATCGACTTGATCTGGCCCGACACCTTGTCGCCCTTCTTGTGGATGGCCGCGAAGGTCTCCCACGGATTGGCGGCAACCTGCTTCATGCCCAGCGAGATGCGGCGACGCTCTTCGTCCACGTCCAGCACCATCACTTCGACTTCGTCACCGACCTGCACGACCTTGGACGGGTTGACGTTCTTGTTGGTCCAGTCCATTTCCGACACGTGCACCAGGCCTTCGACGCCCGGCTCGATCTCGACGAACGCGCCGTAATCGGTGACGTTGGAGACCTTGCCGTACACGCGGCTGTTGGACGGGTAGCGGCGGGCGATGTTGTCCCACGGATCCTCGCCCAGCTGCTTCAGGCCGAGGCTGACGCGGTTGCGCTCGCGATCGAACTTCAGCACGCGCACGTCCAGCTCGTCGCCGACGTTGACCACTTCGGACGGATGGCGCACGCGCTTCCACGCCATGTCGGTGATGTGCAGCAGGCCGTCGATGCCGCCCAGGTCCACGAACGCGCCGTAGTCGGTCAGGTTCTTGACCACGCCCTTCAGGATCGCGCCTTCCTGCAGCTTGTCCATCAGCTGCTCGCGCTCTTCCGAGTGCTCGCTCTCGACCACCGCGCGGCGGGAGACGACGACATTGTTGCGCTTGCGGTCCAGCTTGATGAGCTTGAACTCCAGCTCCTTGCCTTCCAGGTAGGCCGGGTCGCGCACGGGGCGCACATCCACCAGCGAACCGGGCAGGAACGCGCGGACATCCTTGATGTCCACGGTGAAACCACCCTTGACCTTGCCGCTGATGCGGCCGGTGATGGTCTCGTTCTTCTCCAACGCTTCTTCCAGCTCGTCCCACACCATGGCGCGCTTGGCCTTCTCGCGCGACAGGACGGTTTCGCCGAAGCCGTTCTCGATGGAGTCCAGCGCGACCTTGACCTGGTCGCCCACGCCCACATCGATCTCGCCTGCGTCGTTACGGAACTGTTCGATCGGCACGATGCCTTCGGACTTCAGGCCAGCGTTGATCACCACGACGTCGCCGCGGACTTCCACGACGGTACCGGTGACGATGGCGCCCGGCTTCAGCTTCGCCAGATTGGCTTGGCTGGCTTCGAACAGTTCGGCAAAAGATTCGGTCATTTGTAAATTACTCAGTTGAACACACGGACAGTCACCGCTTGGCGGATGTACTGCCCACCCGGTTAGTCGACCCCGAAACAGCGGGCCGGGTGTGGAGTTGGAAAAAACCGCCACGCACCTGCGCGACGGAGCCTTTGCTACAACGACGGTTGGAACACTTGCTTCGCACTGCGCTGACGTACGCTGACGACATACTTCAATGCAGCTTCGGACACGCACGGTGCTTTCGCACTGCTGTTGCGCTCAGCCCGTGGTGCTCACCAGACTGGCCACGCGTTCGACGACTTCCTCGATGCCGATGCCCGTGGTATCGATGAGCACGGCATCCTCGGCCGGGCGCAATGGTGCCACGCTGCGCTGGGCATCCCGGGCATCCCGGGCCATGATCTCGCGCAACAGGTCATCGAATATAACCGAAACACCCTTTTCCATCAACTGCTTATGCCGCCTGCTGGCGCGCTCCTCGGCGCTGGCCGTCAGGAACACCTTGTAGGCGGCATCGGGAAAGATCACCGTGCCCATGTCGCGGCCGTCGGCGACCAGGCCCGGCGGGCGGCGGAAGGCCCGCTGGCGTTCCTTCAGGGCGCCGCGCACCTCGGGGATGGCGGCGATGGCCGAAGCCAGGGCCCCGGCGGTCTCCAGGCGCAGCTCGTCGGTGGCATCGACCCCGTTCAGGATCACCCGCAGGCCACCTTCGCCGCGGTCGACGAACTCGACATGGGCATCAAAGGTGCAGCGAACCAGGGCGGCGGGGTCGGACACGTCGATGTCGGCCCAGCTCGCGGCCACGCCAACGGCACGGTACAAGGCGCCCGAATCCAGGTAGTGCCAGCCCAGCCGCGCCGCGACCAGGCGGCTCACTGTGCCCTTGCCCGCCCCGGAAGGGCCGTCGATGGTGAGCACGGGCGCGGCGTCGGTCATGCGGGTTCCTTGGGGTGGGGACCACCCATTGTATGCCGCCGTCGCGGGCACGCGATGCAAGCAGTTGAAAGGCCGGGGAAAAGCAGGATAGAATTGCCGGCTTACTGACCCGTGGGTACGTCGCGTAGTGGAAACGACGTGCCCCTTCCCGAATCCACGTTTACGCCGAGGTGTGCAATGAAAGTCCTGTCCTCCCTGAAGTCGGCGAAGAACCGTCACCGCGACTGCAAGGTGGTGCGCCGCCGCGGCAAGGTCTTCGTGATCTGCAAGTCCAACCCGCGTTTCAAGGCCCGCCAGCGCTAAGCCGGCGGCCGGCCCGCCACCGTGCCGGGCCCGCGCAGCGAAAAGCCGCCTTCGGGCGGTTTTTTGTTTGCCGCTTTCTGCTGTAATCACGGGCAGTCTGCTGTAATCGCCATCCCGTCCATTCTTTCGTCCGCTGGGGAGTCGTCGAAATGAAGCCTTACCTGTCCGTAGTTTCCTTGACCGTCCTGTTCGCCCTGGGTTTGCCCGTCGCCGGCAATGCCGCCGCCGAAACCTTGCTGGTGGACCGGGCCAATGAAAAGCCGGCCGTGGCCATGCCGGTGCGTGGTCTGAGCATGGCCCAGGTCGAATCGCAGTATGGCGCCCCGCAGCAGAAGCTGGACCCGCGCGGCGGCCAGAAGCGCCAGTGGCCGACCATCAACCGCTGGGTGTACCCGGCCTTCACCGTCTACTTTGAAAAGCAGAAGGTGATCGACGTGGTCGCCAACCAGGCCGGCGCCAACGAGATCGGCCCCAAGCCGCCGATCCGCTGAAGGCCCGCCCCACCCGCCCCGGGCAACGCCCGGGGACATCACAGAAAAGCACGACGAAGGGCACGACCCAGCAATGACCGAACAACTCCGCTTCCCGGCCGAATGGGAAAGCCAGTCCGCCGTGCTGGTCGCATGGCCCCACGCCGAGACCGACTGGGCGCAGCGCCTGGCCGAAGTGGAAGAGACCTACATTGCACTGGTCGCGGCGATCACCCGCTTCGAGCGCGCCTTGATCTGCGTGGCTGACGAAGACCTGCAGACCTACGCCGAAGCGCGCCTGCGCTCGGCGCGGGTGGACATGGGCAAGGTCACCTTCGTCACCACCGAATACGACGACACCTGGTTGCGCGACTCGGGCCCGATCAGCCTGCGCCGCGCCGAGGGCGGCTTCCGCCTGCTGGATTTCCGCTTCACCGGCTGGGGCGGCAAGTTTGAAGCCAGCCGCGACGACCTGCTGGTCGGCGCCCTGAACGCCGCCGGCGTGTTCGCCGACAGCCAGGTGCAGAGCATCGACTTCGCCCTGGAAGGCGGTGCCATCGACACCGACGGCGCCGGCACCTTGCTGACCACCTGGCAGTGCCTGCACGAACGCCACCCGCAACGCACGCGCGAATCGCTGAGCGCCGATCTGGCGCGCTGGCTGGCGCAGGACCGCGTGCTGTGGCTGGACCACGGTTATCTGGAAGGCGACGACACCGACGCCCACGTCGACACCCTCGCCCGGTTTGCCGCCACCGACGCCATCGTCTTCCAGAGTTGCGACGATCCGGCCGATTCGCATTACACCGAACTGCAGGCCATGGGCGCCGAACTGGCCGCGCTGCGCACGCGCGACGGCCAGCCCTATCGCCTGTTCCCGCTGCCGTGGGCCCAGCCCATCGTTGACCAGGGCCGGCGCCTGGCCGCTTCCTACGCCAACTTTCTCATCGTCAACGGCGCGGTGCTGATGCCGGCCTATGGCGACGATGCCGATGCGCGCGCGCAGGCCGTGCTGGCCGAGGCCTTCCCGGACCGGGAAATCGTGCCGGTGCCGTGCCGGCCGCTGATCTGGCAGAACGGCAGCCTGCATTGCATCACCATGCAACTGCCGGCCGGCCTGCCCGCCGCCTGAACCGTCCGGCCGCGTTGCGGCCGGTTTCGCTCCCCGCGCGCTACCCTTGTGCGCCCAACAGCGGATCCGCTTCCATGACCCGTTCAACCCTCCCTGTCGCGCTCATCCAGGAGCGTAACCACGGCGATGCCCAGGCCAACCTGGCCGTCATCGAAGCACGCGTGGCCGAAGCCGCGGCCCAGGGCGCGCGGCTGATCCTGCTGCAGGAACTGCACAACGGTCCGTATTTCTGCCAGCACGAATCGGTAGGCGAGTTCGACCTGGCCGAGCCCATCCCCGGCCCCAGCACCGAGCGCCTGGGTGCGCTGGCGAAAAAGCATGGCGTGGTGATCGTCGCCTCGCTGTTCGAGCGCCGCGCCGCCGGTCTGTACCACAACACCGCGGTGGTACTGGAAAAGGACGGCACCCTGCTCGGCAAGTACCGCAAGATGCACATCCCGGATGACCCGGGCTTCTACGAGAAGTTCTACTTCACCCCGGGCGATATCGGCTTCAAGCCGATCGACACGTCGGTCGGCCGCCTCGGCGTGCTGGTGTGCTGGGACCAGTGGTATCCGGAAGCGGCGCGCCTGATGGCGCTGGCCGGCGCCGAACTGCTGCTCTATCCCACCGCCATCGGCTGGGACCCGGAAGACGCACAGGACGAGAAGAACCGCCAGCGCGACGCCTGGATACTGAGCCATCGCGGCCACGCGGTCGCCAACGGCCTGCCGGTGCTGTCGTGCAACCGCGTCGGCCATGAGCCCTCGCCGCTCGGCGCTTCGGGTATCCAGTTCTGGGGCAACAGCCACGTGCTCGGCCCGCAGGGCGAATTCCTGGCCGAAGCCGGTGCTGAGCCGACCGTGCTGCTGTGCGAAGTGGACCTGCAGCGCAGTGAACACGTGCGGCGCATCTGGCCGTTCCTGCGCGACCGCCGCATCGACGCCTACGGCGACCTGCTGAAGCGCTACATCGACTGAGCCCGTCCATGACCCTGCTGCTGCGCGACGCCACCGAAGCAGATATCCCGGAGATTGCCGCGATCTATGCGGTCGAGGTCACCGACTTCGTCAACACCTACGAGTACGACGTACCCGACGAGGCGGAAATGGCGCAGCGCCGGCGCAACCTGCTGGCGGCCGGTTACCCGTACCTGGTCGCCGAGCTCGATGGGCGCGTGGTCGGCTACGCCTACGCGGGCAGCTACCGCACGCGCATTGCCTACCGCTGGACGGTAGAGAACTCGGTGTATGTCTCCGCGCAGGCGCAGGGCCGCGGCGTGGGCGCGGCGTTGATGCAGCGGTTGATCGAGGAATGCGAGGCGCGTGGCTACCGGCAGATGGTCGCGGTGATCGGCGAGCCAGACAACGTCGCCTCGATCCGCCTGCATGAACGCTTCGGCTTCGAGATGGTCGGCGTGTTCAAGGGCCTGGGCCGCAAGCACGGCCGCTGGCTGGACACCGTGCAGATGCAGCGTGCGCTCGGCCCCGGCGCCGACCAACCTCCTTTCGACGAGTGAAGTAATGGAACCTACCGACACCCTGGCCGGCGACGACCTGCTCTCCGGCCAGCCGCACCGCATCGTCCAGCGCGATGGCGTGCGCTACACCCTGCTCGGCACCGCGCACGTGTCCCAGGCCAGTGTGGCGGCCGTAGAGAAGGCCATTGACAGCGGTCGCTTCGACGCGGTGGCGGTGGAACTGGACAGCCAGCGCCTGCAGGCACTGACCGATCCAGACGCGCTGGCCAAGCTCGATCTGGTCCAGGTGATCCGCAAGGGCCGCGTTGCGTTGTTCGCCGCCAACCTGGCCCTGGCCGCCTACCAGCGGCGCCTGGCGCAGCAGCTGGGCATCGAGCCGGGCGCCGAACTCAAGCAGGCCGTGGGCCTGGCCAAGGCGCAGCACCTGCCCGTCTACCTGATCGACCGCGAAGTCGGCACAACCTTCAAGCGCGCATCGGCGCGACTGGGCCTGCTCGGCAAGATCAAGCTGGCCGGAGGCCTGCTTACCGGCCTGTTCGCCAGCGAAGCGGTGGGCGAGGAAGAAATCGAGAAACTCAAGCAGGGTGACATGCTCGAAGCCAGCTTCGGTGATTTCGCCAGCGAGAGCCCCGAGCTGTACGACACCATCATCGCCGAGCGCGACCGCTACATGGCCACGCGCCTGCGCGAGGAAGCCGGCTTGGCGCTGACCGATGCCAACGCGCAGCACCCGCGCGAAGTGCTTGCCGTGGTCGGTGCCGGCCATCTGGCCGGCCTGGCCCGGCACCTGGCCGAGGACACCGAGGCGCCCGCGCAGTTGCGCGAACAGCTGGACTACGTGCAGCAGCGCCGGCGTATTCCTTGGATCACGCTCGGCATCATGGTGGTCGTGGTGGCAGGCATCGTGCTCGGCTTCTGGCGCGGCGGCATGGCGATGGGCGCCGACCTGTTGCTGCAATGGGTGCTCTACACCGGTGGCCTGGCCGCGCTGGGCGCGCTGCTGGCTGGCAGCCACCCGCTGAGCATCCTGACCGCCGCGGTGGTGGCGCCGCTCAAGCCGTTCCGGTTGAGCGTGCCGGCCGGCACCTTCTCCGCGCTGGTCGAAGTCAACATGCGTCGTCCCGCGTACAACGACTTCCTGACCCTGCGCGACGACGCGCAGACGCTGCGCGGCTGGTACCGCAACCGCGTGACGCGCGTCGTATTGACCTTCCTGCTGACCAGCGCAGGCAGTGCCCTGGGCCTGTGGCTGGCTGGGGTGCAGATCCTGCATCGTCTGCAAGGCGGCTGAGTCTCGCGTTTCCGCGCCAACCATGGCCCGCGATCGAAGGATCGCGGGCCTTTTCATTTCTGGCGTGCTTGCCGATGCGATGGACAGACAGCCGCTGCTCGCCTGCGGCACGCAAACGGAATGCGATAGTTCTTATGCTCCACCCGGTTCTGCTACGAAAAATCGGATATCGACCCGGGGCGCATGTTCCTAGGATGACCTTCAAGCCAAGCGCTTCACCGCGCTGGCCGTCCTCCTCTGTCATGCCGTTCCCGTGTCCGCCTCACTTGCTCCCGCACCTGCTGATTTCGATCCGGTCCTGACCTCCGGCGTCGCTTGCCTGGCGATGCTGGCGCAGCTGCACGGCGTGTCGACCTCGCCACAACAGCTCCGCCACGCGCTCGACACCGGTGCGCCGCTGGGCGCGGGCGAACTGGTGCTGGCGGCGCGGCGCATCGGCCTGAAGTGCAAGGCGGTGACCACCACCCTGGCGCGCCTGCTGCAAACACCGTTGCCGGCAATCGGCATCGACCGCGGCGGGCGCTATTTCGTGCTGGCCAAGGCCGCGGGCAATCGCGTGCTGGTGCATGACCCGCTGCGTGCGCAAACGCTGACAGTCGACTTCGACGCACTGGCTGCGCAATGGGACGGACGCCTGCTGCTGGTGCAATCGCAGGCATCGTTGACCGGGCAGCTGGCACGTTTCGACCTGTCCTGGTTCATTCCTTCCATCATCCGCCACCGCCGCGTGCTCGGCGAAGTGGTGCTGGCCTCGCTGGCGATCCAGCTGTTTGCCCTGGTGACACCGCTGTTCTTCCAGGTGGTGATGGACAAGGTGCTGGTCAACCGCGGGCTGAGCACGCTCGACGTGGTGGCCGTCGGCCTGCTGGCGGTGATGCTGTTTGAAAGCGTGCTGTCGGTCGTGCGCGGCTACCTGATGACCCACACGGCCAGCCGCATCGACGTGGAGCTGGGCTCGCGCCTGTTCCGCCACCTGATCCACCTGCCGCTGGCGTATTTCCAGGTACGCCGGGTGGGCGATTCGGTCGCCCGCGCGCGCGAGCTGGAGAACATCCGCAGCTTCCTCACCGGCAACGCGATCACCCTGATCCTGGACGTGCTGTTCTCGGTCAGCTTCATCGTGGTGATGCTGTTCTACAGCGGCTGGCTGACCCTGCTGGTGCTCGGCTCGCTGCCGCTGTACGGGCTGATCTCAATAGTGGTCACGCCAATGCTGCGGCGGCGGCTCGAATACAGTTTTGAACGCAGCGCCGAAACCCAGTCCATGCTGGTCGAAACGGTCAGCGGCATCGACACGGTCAAGGCGATGTCAGTTGAACCGCAGTTCGCGCGCCGCTGGGACGAGCGCCTGGCCGAGTACGTCGGTGCCAGCTTCCGCACTCAGAACCTGGCCAACGTGGCCGGCGAGGCGGCGGGATTGGTCGGCAAGCTGGTCACGGTCGGCACGCTGTGGCTGGGTGCGCGGCTGGTGATCGACGGCCAGCTCAGCGTCGGCCAGCTGATCGCCTTCAACATGCTGGCCGGGCGCGTGGGCACACCGATCATGCGGCTGGCGCAGTCGTGGACCAATTTCCAGCAGACTGGCGTGTCGATGCAGCGGCTCGGCGACATCCTCAACACGCGGCCGGAAAACGAACAGGCATCGCGCACGCAGTTGCCGCCGCTGCAGGGGCGCGTCGAGTTCCAGCAGGTGCGCTTCCGTTACCACGCCGAAGGCGCCGAGGTGCTGCGCGGCGTGGACCTGAGCGTGGCCGCGGGCGAGATGGTCGGCATCGTCGGCCATTCCGGCTCCGGCAAGAGCACCTTGACCCGGCTGCTGCAGCGACTGCACAGCCCTGAGCAGGGCCGCATCCTGGTGGACGAGGTGGACCTGTCCACGGTCGATGTCGCCTCGTTGCGCAGCCAGATCGGGGTGGTGCTGCAGGAGAACCTGCTGTTCCGCCGCAGCATTCGCGACAACATCGCCCTGTCCTCGCCCAACGCCCCGCTCGAACGGGTGATGCAGGCTGCCCGGACCGCTGGCGCGCACGACTTCATCGTCGCCCTGCCGCAGGGCTACGACACCCTGGTCGAGGAACATGGCAGCTCGCTTTCGGGCGGTCAGCGCCAGCGCATCGCCATTGCCCGGGCGCTGATCGGCAACCCACGCATCCTGATCCTGGACGAAGCAACCAGCGCACTGGACTACGAGTCCGAGCGCATCGTCCACGACAACATGCGCGCCATCCGCCAGGGCCGCACGGTGATCGTCATCGCGCATCGCCTCAGCGCCGTGCGCGAGGCCGATCGCATCGTGGTCATGGACCAAGGGCGGATCGTCGAAAGCGGCACGCACACCTCACTGCTGTCCGTCCCGGGCGGGGCCTATGCCCGCCTTCATTTGCTGCAGCAGGGCTGAGCGATGCGCGCCCTGCCGGTCCTGCTGCAACGCGTGGTCGAAGTCGGCCGCGAAGGCTGGCGCCGCCGCCGCGAGATGGACGCACCCGAGCGTCTGCCGCACGAACTGGAGTTCCTTCCCGCGGTCGAAGCCCTGCGCGACACGCCCAGCCATCCCGCACCACGCGTGGTGCTGGGCCTGATTCTGCTGGTGGCGGTCCTGGCGGTGTTGTGGGGCTGGTTCGGGCGCATCGATGTGGTCTCGGTGGCCCAGGGCAAGGTGCTGGCCAGTGGCCGCAGCAAGCCGATCCAGTCCGACAGCCTGGCCGTGGTCAAGGCGATCCTGGTCGAGGATGGCACGCACGTGGCGGCCGGCCAGTTGCTGGTGGAACTGGACCCCAGCCTCACCGATGCCGAGCTGCAGAAGTTGCAGGATCAATTGCTTGCCGCCCACCTTGACCGCGCCCGCGCCGACGCCCTGCTCGCCGCATTGCAGGCAGGCGGCCCGCCACGGTTGGCTGACCTGGCCGGTGTGCCCGCCGATGCGATGGCCCAGCTGCGCGCTCGCGTCGCCGTGCAGTACCAGGAGCTGCAGTCGCGCCTGGCGCAGACAGGCAGCGCGCAGGCGCAACGCGAATCGGAGATCGGCGCATCGCAGGCCGCCATCGCCGGCTTGCGCCAGACACTGCCGATCAGCGAGCAGATGGCCGCCGACTACCGCCAGCTGCAGGCCGGCAAGTTCGTGGCCAAGCACGCCTGGCTGGAACGCGAACAGGCCGTGGTGCGGCAACGCCAGCAACTGGCGGCAGAACAGGCACGGCTGGCGCAGGCACAGGCCGCGCGCCAGCAGGCGGTGGAACTGCGAGCGAACGTCGCGGCCGAGGCCAGCCGCGGTCTCATCGAGCTGCAACAGGACGCCAACCAGCGCCTCAGCACGCTGACCCAGGAACTGCGCAAGGCCCGGCAACGCGATCGTCAGACCCGATTGCTGGCGCCGGTCGCCGGCACCGTGCAGCAACTGGCCGTGTCCGCACCCGGCGCGGTGGTGATGCCGGCGCAGCCGTTGCTGGTCATCGTGCCGGATGACCAGCCGATGGAGATCGAAGCCACGCTGGCCAATCGCGATGTCGGCGCGGTCCACACCGGCCAGTCCGTGCAGGTCAAGGTCGATGCCTTCGACTTCACCCGCTACGGAATGTTGCAGGGCAAGGTCGCCTCGGTCTCTTCCGACGCGATCCAGGACCCGCAGCGCGGTCCGGTCTACAGCGTGCGCGTGCGCCTGGACAGCAACGTCATCCGCGCCAACGGTCGCGAATTCCCGCTGGTGCCGGGCATGTCGGTGCGTACCGAGGTGCAGACCGGCCGGCGCCGGTTGATCAGCTATTTCCTCTCGCCGCTGCAACGCCGTGTCAACGAGAGCCTCATCGAGCGCTGACTGACAGGAACGCCACCGACCAGGAGATTGCCATCCGACAGATCTGACGCCCGATCCCTCCCCTTGGCCGATTGCGGCCTTCAGGACATGCAGCCGTCGCGGCCCGCGCCCTCGGGCACGCGCTGCTGGCTCGCATGTCGCCACCACTCCCCGCCTCGGCGCGCCCGGGCGGTCTCAAAGGAAAACCCAGATGTACAACCCCAGTTCTTACAGCAGCCCTTACAGCGACTATGCCGCGCGAATCGCCGCCTACTTCCGTTCGCTGTTCCCGTCCCGATTCGCGGACGCGCCGGTGGCGGCGCCGGTCATTCCGGCGCCCCCGGCCATTCCGGAAGTCGCCGCGCCAGTAGCCCCGGCGATCCCGCAGGTCAGCGCGCCGGTCATCGTCGCGCCGACCAGCCCCCAGACCGACACCGGTGCGAACAGCAACACCAACACCGGCTACGTCTTTGGCAACCTGGGCACCACCTACTCGGGTGGCGACCAGGGCCAGGACTCCGGCGCAGGTAGCAACATCAACACCGGCTACGTCACCGGCAACGTCGGCAACACCTACGAGTCAAACAGCAGCGAAGGTGATGTCACCGCCAACTACGGCGGCAGCGACTGGACCAGCAACTACCGCAATGGCAGAACGCAGAGCGGCGGCATGGGCCGCGATGTGGTGACCGGCGGTGCTGGCAGCGACACCCTCGACGGCGGCATGGGCAACGACCGCCTGGTCGGCGGCGCAGGCGATGACCGCCTGTTCGGCGGCATGGGCGATGACTACCTCAACGGCGGCGACGGCAACGACCTGCTCGATGGCGGCATGGGCAACGACCAGCTCTACGGCGGTGCCGGCGATGACCGCATCGATGCCGGTATGGGCAATGACGTGGTCTACGCAGGCAAGGGCAACGACAGTGTCAATGGCGGCATGGGCGACGATGTCATCTACGGCGAAGCGGGTAACGATCGCCTGTACGGCGGCATGGGCAATGACCGCTTGGTGGGCGGCGCTGGCGACGACGTGCTAGAGGGCGGCATGGGCAACGACCGCCTGGAAGGCGGCGCCGGCAACGACACCTATGTGTTCGAGAAGAACTTCGGCCGCGACGTGCTGGTGAATGGCGATGCTTCCAGCGCCACCACCGACAAGGTCGTGTTCACCGAAGGCTCAAAGGCGACGGCCGAACGCCTGTGGTTCAGCCGCGAGGGCAACGACCTGGTGATCGATGTGCTCGATTCGGGCAGCAAGAACATCTCCTACGTCAACGGCAAGCGCAGCGAAACGCCGATTCCGGGCAGCGAGGACCGCCTGACGGTCAGCAACTGGTTCGGTTCGGCGGACGCACGTGTGGATATGTTCCGCGACTCCGACGGCCACACGCTGGACAAGGGCAAGGTCGATGGCCTGGTCAGCGCCATGGCTGCCTTCGGCAAGCCGGCGGGCTCGTCCAGCCTGAGCACCGAGCAGCGCCAGCAGCTGGACACGGTGATTGCCGCAAACTGGTCGTGATCTTGCAGCAGTAACGACAACGGCCGCCCTGTCCGGGGCGGCCGTCGTCATCGCAGCACCTTTACCTCAGCCCGCGACTACGTCGGCCGCGGGCACATCTGCCCTGCCCCCGCGGGCCCGGCGCACCAGCCGCGCCACACCGGTGCTCAGATCGTCGAGCATGGCGTAGATCGTCGGCAGGAACAGCAGGCTGACCACGGTGGAGAACGCCAGGCCACCGGCAATCGCGCGGGCCATCGGGTAGTACGGCGGGCCGTCGCCAAACATCGTGGTGGTGGTCAGCGAAATCGGCACCATCGCCAGGATCGCGGTGCCCATCGTCATCATGATCGGGCGCAGACGCTCGCGCGAGCCTTCCACCAGCGCATCGGTGCGGCTGAGCCCGCGCCGTCGCAGGTTGTTGATGTGCTCGATCATCACGATGCCGTTGTTCACCACCACGCCCATCAGCACCAGAATGCCGATGAAGGACATGATGCCGAAGCTGGTGCCGGTCAGCGCGAACAGCCAGAACACACCGAAGATCGAGAACAGCACGCCGCTCATGATCGCCGCCGGGAACAGCAGCGACTCGAACACCGCCGCCATCACCACGTAGATCATCGCCAGGGCCAGGACCAGGTTGAACAGCATCTGCTTCATCGCCTCGCCGTCGTCCTGGTAGTCGGCGCCGTCGAAGGTGAAGCTGTAGCCCGCCGGGAAGCTCATGTTCTTGAGCACGGCCTCCATCGCCTTGCGGCCCTCGGGCTGGGTGACCTTCTCGCCGAGGTTGGCCTTGATGGTCAGCGTGGTCTGGCGATTGGTACGGCCGATCTGCGTGGCGGACGGCCGCATCTGCACTTCCACCAGGCTCAGCAGCGGCACGCTGCGGCCGTCCTTGGTGCGCACGGTGAAGCTGTCCAGGTCTTCGGGCCGCGTGGTTTCGGCACCGGCAAAGCGCACCCACACCGGCACCTCGTTGTCGCCACGGCGGAACTCGCGGATCGGCGAACCGCGCAAGGCCAGGCCGACAAAGCGCGCGACCTCGTCGGCACTGAAGCCGAACGCGGCGGCGCGCTCGCGGTCCACGCGGATCGCCAGCTCGCTGGTGCGGTCGCCATTGTCGATGTGCACGTCGCGCAGCTCCTTGCGCTGGGCCAGCAGCGGCAGCACTTCCTCGCCGATTTCCTGCAGCGCCTGAGTCGAATCGCCGACCAGCTGCACCTGCACGCCGTTGCTGCCGCCGTTGTTGTCGTTGCCCTGGTTGCCGATGCTGTAGTCGGCACGCGCCGAGCGCGGCATCTCCTTGCGGATGGTCTCCAGGATCGCGGCGGTGTCCTTGGGCTCCACCTTGCTCTCGTCGAAGGTGACAATGGTGCTGCTGCCTTCCTGCTCACTGAACCAGGAATAGACCTGGCTGATGTGGAAGCGCTCGCGGTTCTTGTCGAGGTAGGCCTCCACGCGCCCCACTTCCTCGCCGAGCTGTTCGCGGGTGTAGGAGCCCTTCCACTGGTAGCCGATGAAGGCCTCCTTGCCGCCCTCGCCGCCAAACATGTCGATCTTGGTCAGCTTCATCGGCACCAGGCTCGCCAGCACCACCATGATGATGCCGAACACGCTCCAGCCACGGTGTTCGAGGGTCCAGCGCAGCAGGCGGGCGTAGCGGACCTGCAGCCGGGCGATGACGCCCTTGTTGGACTTCACCAGCGCCGGGGTCTTCATCCGTGCCGACAGCATCGGGATCAGGCTGATGGCGACCAGCCACGAGGCCAGCAGCGACACCGAGATGGTGATCGCGATCTGCGCCATGAAGATGCTGATGTTGTTGGTTTCGCCAAACAGGTTGGGCAGGAACACGATGCAGTGGCACAGCGTGCCGGCACTCAACGCAATGGAGACGTTGCGGGTGCCGACCAGTGACGCCAGCGCCGGCTGGTCAGGGTAGCGCTCGCGTTCCTGATAGATGCTTTCCACCACCACCACGGCGTTGTCGACCAGCATGCCCACCGCCAGCAGCAGGCCCATCATCGTCAGGATGTTGAGGGTGACGCCGACGAAGTACATGAAGCCCAGGGTGATGGCGAAACAGATCGGGATCGCCAGCGTCACCATCAGCGTCGAAGGCCAGTGCCGCAGGAAGAAGAACAGCACGGTGACCGACAACAGCAGGCCGACCGCGCCGGCTTCGGCCAGTTCGGCCAGCGAAGAGGTCACCGCATCGCCCTGGTTGGCGATGACCTTGATCTGCACGTCGCTCATGGACGGCTGCTTGCGGATCGCCTCGACTTCCTTGAGCGCGGCGCGCGAGACTTCCACCAGGTTGGCGTTGCGCTCCTTGAAGATGTCCAGACCGATGGCCGGGCGCCCGTCCAGGCGGCGGCCATAGGCCATGCGCGTGGGCTTGAGGCGCACGTCGGCAATGTCGCCCAGGCGCAGGCCCTTGTTGTTGAGTACCAGGTCGCGCAGTTCCTGCAGGTCGCGCAGCTCGCCGACCGGCTGCACACGGATGCGCTGGCCGTTGTCGTCGATCTGCCCGGCCGATACCGAGAAGTTGAGCTTGCCGAGTTTCTCGCTGAGGTCATTCAGGCTCAGGTCGTGCGCGGTCAGGCGGTCCGGCTTGATCGCGATCTCGACCTCGTTGGGCGGCGCGCCGGAAATCTCCACCCGGGCCACGCCGGCGATGCGCTCGATCCGGCGCTTGAACTCGCGGTCGAGCATGTCGTAGGCGCCGGTCAGGTCGCTCTGGCTGGCCAGGCGCACCTTGAGGATCGCCTCGTCGCTGCTGGACCACTTGTAGACGTGGTAGCGCTGCAGGTCCTCGGGCAGATCGTCGCGGATCGCATCGATGCGCTGGCGCGCATCGGAAGCGGCAATGGCGATGTCACGGTCCCAGTCTGAGAACTCAATGAAGATGTTGGCGCCGTCGGCCGTGGCGACCGAGCGCATGCGCTTGATCCCCGTCATCGTCGCCAGCGCTTCCTCGGCCGGGCGCACCAGGTTGCGCTCGACCTCGTCCGGCGTGGAGCCGGTGTACGGCAGCTCCACGAACAGGAACGGCGCGGAGATATCCGGCAACGCCTCCAGCGGCAGGCGGAACGCGGCAATCAGGCCGACCACGACCAGTGACACGAAGCACATGATCGTGGTGACTGGCCGGCGGATGGAGAACTCGGCGATGCTCATGCCGACTCCAGTGCGCCGCCGGCGCCGTGGCTGTCCTTGCCCTCGCCGCCCTCAGCCACATGGCCGTGGCGCGCGCGCATGCGGCGGCCACGCTCCAGGTAGTAGGCATCGGCGCGACGGTCGAGCAGGTCGTACACCACCGGGATCACCAGCAGCGTCAGCAGCGTGGAGACCAGCAGGCCGCCGATCACCGTGATCGCCATCGGCGCGCGCACCTCGGCACCTTCGCCCAAGGCCAGGGCCAGCGGCGCGAAGCCGAACAGCGTGCACAGCGTGGTCATCACGATCGGGCGCAGGCGCGAGCGTGCCCCCTCGACCAGCGCCGCGCGCTTGGCCACGCCCTCTTCGCGCAACTGGTTGACCTTGTCGATCAGGATGATCGCGTTCTTGGTCACCAGGCCGACCAGCAGGATCAGGCCGATGAACACCACTACCGAGATCGGCTTGCCGGTCAGCAGCAGCGCCAGCACCGCGCCGACCAGGGCCAGCGGGATGGTGAACAGGATCACGAACGGGTGCAGCAGCGACTCGAACTGCGAGGCCATCACCAGGTAGACCAGAAAGATCGCCAGGCCGAAGGCAAACAGCAGCGCCCTCACCGACTCGGCCAGTTCCTCGCCCTGCCCGCCGATGTGCATGCCGACGCCGGCGGCCAGCGGGTCGCGCTTGACCATCTGCTCGACTTCGCGCACCGCGCCGCCCAGGTCGATGTCACGCAGGTTCGCCGACACGATCGCCACGCGGGTCTGGTCCGCGCGATGGATTTCGCTGGGGCCAGTGGTGGCGACGACTTCGGCCACCGAGGCCAGGGTCACCGGCCGGCTGCTGCCGGGGTTGACGATCAGGCGGCGGATATCCTCGACGCTGGCGCGGTCGCTGTGCTGCGCCCGCACCAGCACGTCGATCTTGCGGTCGCGGAAGCTGTAGCGGGTTGCAACATCGCCGCGCACCTTCTTCACCACCACATCGGCGATCTGCCGCGTGGTCAGGCCCAGCGCGCCGGCCCGCTCCTGGTCGAAGCGGATCTGGATCTCGGGAAAGCCCTCTTCCACCGTCGACTTCACGTCGGCGTAGTGGCGGTTGGCGCGCAGCATCGCCGCCAGCTTCTGCCCGACGTGTTCCAGCTCGGCCAGGTCCTGCCCGCGCAGTTCCACTTCCAGCGGCGTGGAGAAGGAGAACAGTGCCGGCCGCGCGAAGTCGACCTGCACGCCCGGGTGCCCGGCCATGCTCGCACGCAGCTTCTCGGTTTCGGCTGCTTCCAGCTTCTGGCTGCCGCCGTTGGCCATCACCACGGTCAGCTTGCCGATGTTCTCGCCGCTCTCGGTGGGGTTGGCGTCCAGGCGCGTGCCACTGCCCGATACACCGTACAGCGCGGAGATGCCCTCGTCCTTGTCGTGCTTGCGCTGCAGTTCGCGCACCAGGCCGTCGGTCTGCGCCAGCGGCGTGCCGGCTGGCAGCTTGACGGTCATCTCGAAGCGGTCCTGGGCCAGCTGCGGGATCAGGTCGGCACCGAGCATCGGCACTGCGAACACGGTGGCGACGAAGATCGCCGCCGCCATGCCGAGGACGCGGCCGGGATGGGCCAGCGCACCGGGCAGCAGCCGCAGATAGCCGCGTTCGGCGTACTCGTAGGGCTTCATCGACCAGTCGCTGAGGCGGCGCATTACCGGACCGACCACGCGGGTCATGCCGCGCCAGGCGCGCACCACCAGCCAGGCGATGCCGAAGAAGCCGTAGCGGAACACCACCGCCAGCCCGCGGCGGGCCGCGGCCACTGGTTTGAGCCAGCGCTGGGTCGGCTGCCACTGCGGATGTGCCGGTTCTTCCGGAAACGCCAGCGGCGGGCGGCCCTTGAGAGAGCTCAGCATCGGGATCAGGGTCATCGACACGACCAGCGAGATCGCAATGGCAATGGCCACGGTCAGTGCCTGATCGCGGAACAGCTGCCCGGCAATGCCTTCGACGAACACCAGCGGCAGGAACACCGCGATGGTGGTCAGAGTCGAGGCCATCACCGCCATGCTCACCTCGCGGGTGCCGACGATGGCTGCTTCCAGCACGCCCAGGCCGCGCTCGCGCGCCTTGGCAATGCTTTCGAGCACCACGATGGAATCGTCCACCACCAGGCCGGTGGCCAGCGCCAGGCCGCCCAGCGACATCACGTTCAAGCTCAGGCCGAGCTGGCCCATGAAGAAGAACGTGGTGATGATCGACACCGGCAGCGACAGGCTGATGACGAAGGTGCTCCAGCCATCGCGCAGGAACAGGAAGATGATCAGGATCGCCAGCACGCCGCCGATCAGGCCGTCATGCTTGACCGAGGTGATCGCCTCTTCGATGAAGTGCGACTGGTCCTCGATGGTGGTGATCTGCACATCGCCCGGCACCGTGGACTTGATCTGCTCCAGGCGCTTGCGCAGCGCCGCGGCCGTGGACACGGTGTTGGCATCGCCTTCCTTGTAGATCGCCAGCTCCACCGCTTCCTTGCCGCCCAGGCGGATGATCGCCTCGCGTTCCTTGTAGCCCTGGCGGACCTCGGCCACATCCTTCAGGCGCACCGGCATGCCACCGGCGATGGAGCTGCTGCTGCCGGCCGAGGCGTTCTGCACTTCGGCCGCCGCGGCCATCGTCGCCTGCGAACCGCTCGCCGCGGCGATGGCGAACATCTGCTGCATCGCCGCGTCGGCGCCGCTGCTGTTGGTGCTGGTAGTGGTGACCAGCAGGTTGCGGATTTCTTCCAGGTTGACGAACTGGTTGACGGTGCGCACCAGGTAGCGCTGCGAACCTTCCTCCAGGCGCCCGCCGGAGATGTTGATGTTCTCTTCCTTGAGGCGGGTGATGACGTTGTCGATCGGCAGATTGAGCTGAGCCAGCTTCTGCTGGTCGATATCGACCTGGATCTCGTCTTCCAGGCCGCCGCCGACCTTGACCGCGGCCACGCCGGAGACTGGTTCGAGCTTCTTTTTCAGATCCTCGTCGGCATAGCGGCGCAGCATCGTCAGCTGGCGGATCGACTCGGCGTCATCGCCCGGCTCGGCCTTGGGCGACAACACCAGGCGCATGATCGGCTCGGTCGACGGATTGAAGCGCAGCAGCACCGGGGCCTTGGCCTCCAGCGGCAGGTTCAGCGCTTCCATCTTGTCGCGCACCTCCAACGTCGCCTGGTCCATATTGGTACCCCAGGCGAACTCCAGCACCACGTCGCTCTGGCCGGTACGCGAGACCGACTTGAGCTTGCGCAGGTTCTTGACCACGCCGACGGCTTCTTCCACCGGCTCGGTCACCAGCGTCTCGATCTCGGCCGGTGCCGCACCGGTGTACTCGGTGCGCACGGTGAGCGTGGGATAGCTCAGGTCAGGCAGCAGGTTGACCTTGAGGCTGTTCAGCGCAATGACGCCGAACAGCAGCATGGTCACCGTGATCATGGCGATGGTGACGCGGCGGCGCGTGGCGAACTCCACCAGCCCGCCGCCCATCGCGCCCGGTGGCGCGTGCGTGGCCGGGGCGCGGCCGTGATCGGTGCCGCCGCTGCTCATGAACGCTTGCCTTCGTCGCCCTTGGCGATCGCCTGCGCTGCTTCGACCTTGGCCTGCGGCTCACCGATGACCTGCACTTGCGTGCCATCGCGCAGCGCGACCTTGCCGGCGGTGACCACCTGGTCGCCTTCCTTCAGGCCATCACGGATCTCGACCCACTGGCCTTCGGCATAGCCGAGCTTGACCGGCACGCGCGACACCTTGCCCTGGCGCACGCGGAATACCGCCGGGTCGCCGTCTTCGAGCAGCGCCAGACGCGGCACCACGAGCGCGTCGGCGCGCTGGTCGTAATCGATGCGGATGCGCCCGAACATGCCCGGCTGCAAGGTACTGGCCGCGTCGGAGAAGGCGCAGATCACACGGAAGGTGCCGCTACCCGAATCGACCACCGGAGCCACGCGGTCGACCACGCCGGTGAACTGCTTGCCCGGCAGTGCGTCGGCAATCAGGCTGACTGGCTGGCCGGCCTTGAGCGTGGCCAGTTCGCGCTCGGGCACGTTGAGCGTGGCTTCCAGGCGCGAGTCGTCAACGATGCGGAAGATCGGCGTATTGATCTGCACGAAGTTGCCGTCCTTGATCGAGCGCGAGGCGATCACGCCGCTGATCGGCGCCACCACCGTCGTGTAGCTCAGTTCCAGCGCGGCCATGCGGTACTGCGCGCGTGCGTTTTCCAGGTCGTACTTGAGCTGGTCCACCTCGGCGGCGCTGACCAGCTGCTGCGACACCAGTCGCGTGGCGCGCTGGTAGCTGTTCTCGAGCTTGCGCATGGCCGCTTCGCTCTGCGCCACGGCAAGACGCGCGCGGTCCGGATCCAGGCGCACCAGCGGCTGCCCGGCACGCACCTTCTGCCCTTCCTCGACCAGCACCTGCAAGGCCACGCCAGAAGTCTTGGCCACGACCTGCGCCTCGGCCCGGGGCTCCAGCGCCGAGGTGCCGGTATAGCTGGCCGCGACCGGACGGCGGGCGGCCTTGGCCACCTCGACCGGGACCGCGTCAGCGGCCTTTTCCTCCTTCTTGTCGCCATCCTCGGCGGCCTGTTCGTTGCTGGCGTCGCCGGACTTGCAGCCGGCCAGCAGCAGTGAGGTGGAGAACAGCAGCGCGGCGGCACAGACTCCGGTGCGGCCGAGCGTGGAGGAGAATCGCGACATCGTCGTGTCCCTGGTGGATGCGGTGAACAGGTGTTGTAGGCAAGTAAATCACCACCTGACCAGAACGCCAATGGCCCAAAGGTCATGGTGGTCACAGTGCCTATTCACCCCCGTTCCCGCGGCGGGCTTTCGCAGGCATACTCGGGGTGTTCCGTGCCACCCCCACTCCGGAACGACACCAAATCAGCCTTCCGGACAACGAAACCAATGCGCCCGCAGCCGCTCGCCGCTTGTCTCGCTCTGGTCGTTCTAATGCAGTTCTGGGTCGCCCGAGCCAATCCGCAGTCAGAACCCGCCACGCCGTCTCCCGCGCCCACCGCCTCCCCGGCTCCGGCGCCTGCCCCGTCCACGCCCACTGGCAATCCGGACAAGGGCAAGATCCTGACCTACACCTGCCAGGGCTGCCACGGCATCCCCGGCTACAAGAACGCCTATCCCAGTTTCCGGGTGCCGAAAATCGGCGGGCAGTCGTCGCAATACCTGACCCAGGCCCTGGTCGAATACCGCACGGGCAAGCGCAAGCACCCGACGATGCAGGCCCAGGCGCAGAGCTTCTCGGACCAGGACATCGCCGACATCTCCGCCTTCCTTTCCACCCTCAAGTAAGCGCAATCATGTCGAAAGCAAAGAACGCCCAGCGTTTCGCCATCGCCCTGTTTGCTGCCCTGGCCATGGCGGCGTGCAGTCAGTCGCAGGTCGAGTCCCAGGAAACTTCCGCCGCTGATCCGGGCCACGCCAGCGGCGAACATGGCTCGGGCTCGTCGGCCGGCCTGCCCACCGGTCGCCCGCAGGCGGGAGACCAGCTGGCCCATGCCAAGGGCAAGGCTACCGGGCAGAGCTGCGTGGACTGCCACGGGCCTGATGGCAATACGCCGATTGATGCGACCTACCCCAAGCTCGGCGGCCAGTACGGCGATTACCTCGCCCACGCACTGCAGGCCTACCGCAGCGGCGACCGCCAGCACCCGTTGATGACCCCGCAGGCGGCCAACCTCAGCGACCAGGACATTGCCGACCTGGCCGCCTACTTCGGTTCGCGCGGCAGCCAGTTGCACGACCTGCAAGGCGTGCACTGACCCGCGAAGGCCCCGGTTCGCGCCGGGGCCTTTGCTTTACCAGCGCCAGCCGGCCGCCACCGAGAAGCCCAGGTCCTTGCGCGTATTGGTGCTGGCCTGCGCCTTGTACAGATGGCGTCCGCTTCCGCTGACGCCTGACAGGCCGACGGCCATGCTGTATTCGCCCTGGAAGCTGCCCATGCCCACCGACATCAGGCTGTCGCCTGCTTCGTAGGCCTGCACCAGGCCGGCCATGGCAATGGCCGAAGCGGTGCCGGCGCGGCTTTCGCGGCGCAGATCCCACACATCATTGCTCAGCGACTGGACGCGCTGGTCGGTGTACGCGCGCGATTGGCCGACCGCGTCAGCCATGCCCGATTGCAGCTGGCGCACGTTGACCGCATCCATGGGTGCGACGCCGTCGCTCACATTGCGAACGGTGGTACCGCTGCCGTTTGGTCCGCCCAGGCTCAGGCTGCGCATGTCAGGCGCCGCGCCGGGCGAAGGCCGGTCGTACTGCACGGTGCCCGCTTGTGCCTTGCGCAGCTGGCTGAGGTTGACGGCGTCAGTGTCGTCATTGCCCGCAGCCACGTGGCTGATGCTGCGTTCCTTGCCGGCGCTGCCCACCGAGACGCTGTTGGACTTCGTGGCAACCGACCCCGCGCCAAGCGCCACGCTATTGTCCGCGCTGGCTTGTGCGCCGTTGCCAATCGCCACGGCTGCGGCGCCCGTCGCGCTGGACTGCGGCCCCGCTGCCACCGCGTCGGTGCCCATTGCGCTGGCCGCGGCGCCGCTGGACTTGACGCTCAGGTATTTGACCCCGCCGCCACTGGTCAGGTTGGCAATCGCCGCGGTGTTGCTGATCACGCGGCCATCGATATTGCTGAGGGCATCGCCGACGTTGCCGACCTGCTCGCCATTGGCGGTATAGGTAGAGCTGCTCAGGGCGGTTTGCGGTTCCGTGCTGGAGACACTGGCGCGAAGCGTCACTGGATTGTGCATCGAGGCGCTCATCGGCGGCACGCCTGCGGCGCTACCGGGATTGCCGGCATTGCCGGCATTGGAAATGCTGTTGACCGCGTCGCCCAGTTTGGCAACGCGGCTGGCGATGTCGGAGAGCGCGTCACCGACACTGCTCACGCGCTTGTCGCCGAAGTCGTAGCTGGGCCCGGTGAGGGTGCCGTCCGGGTTGATCCGGGCGCCACCGCCAAAAGCATCCACCGCGCCTTGCAGCTGAGACACGTTGACCGCATCGGTTGCGGCGGTCCCGGCACGCATGTTGGTGATCTGGCGCTTCAAGGTGTTTGAGCCCAGTGACACAGCATTGTCGCGGTCGGCGATGGACTGCGCGCCCAGGGCAACCGCCCCCCATGTCGCGGCGGTGGCCTTTTCGCCCAGCGCAACCGCGTACCTGGCCGTCGCCTGGGAAGCGGAGCCGACCGAGATCGAGAAGTCGCTGCTGGCGATGGCCTCGGGCCCAATGCCGATGGAGTCGGCGCCAGTGGCGTGGGCATGGAGCTTGTCGGACCTGGCGCGGAAGAACTGCGTCGCATTGTTGAGCTGGCCGACGGTGGCCGCGTCGGATTCGGCCGAGCCCTTGGCCACGTTGATGATCTGACGCTTGACGCTGGCCGAGCCCACCGAAACGGCGTTGCCGCGATCAGCCACCGATTGCGCACCGAGCGCGACCCCACCCCAGGTCGAAGCCACGGCCTTTTCACCCATGGCCACCGCAAAAGCACCGGTCGCCTGTGCAGCCGGGCCGGAAGCCACTGCAAATTCACCACTGGCCATTGCGCCGGGGCCTACTGCAATGGAGTCTTTACCCGTGGCACTCGCACCAGGCTTGTCGGACTTGACGCTGGCGTAGGCGACGCCAGCGCGGCTACTCAGCTGGTCGCCCAGCTGGGTGACGCGCTGATCGACCTGGCTGATACGGCCGTCCACCTCAGTCAGCGCATCACCGACGCTGTTGATGCTCTTGCCGTTGAAGACGTAACTGGGCCCGGTGATCGAACCATCCGAGTTGACCCCGGCACCGCCGCCCAGAGCCTGCGTTACCTGCTTGAGCTGGCCGACATTGACCGCGTCGGTATCGCCGAGGCCGGCGGCCATGTTGACGATACGGCGGGTATTGGCGGCGCTGGTGAGGCGGGTCCTGGAAAGGCCGTCGTTGGCATAAGCCTCGAAGCTGCTGGCCATGGCGCTGCCGACGGACACCGTGTTGTCCTGATCGGCCACCGAGCCGGTGCCCAACGCCACCGCGTCCCTGGCGGTGGTGCGGGCAAGCGCGCCGATGGCGATGGCGTTGTCTGCAGTGATGCCGCTGTCCGAGCCGATAGCGATACCACCAATGCCATTGCCGATGGCTTCATCCGTGGGACCCGTGCTGCCGCTCGCATCGCTACGGCCGTTGACCTTCAGATAATAGTTGCGATCCCTCATCGCCGTGGTCCGTTGTCGGGCGCGCGAGTCCACGGCTCTGCCGCCCGACCTCAACTCGACCACTTCCGCGGCAAACATGCGCGGCGTGGCCCGCAACGGCGCAGGAGTCGGCGGACCATATGTGCGCGAGCGTGAATCGAAGGTGGCGTTCGCCCGATCGCGCAGCTGGCCGAGGTTGACGGCATCGGTGTCCTGTATGCCGTCCGCCACGTTGCTGATGCGCGTGCCCTTGGGCAATGGGGCGTCGCGTTCGCCGACGCCGTCGCCATTGGTGTCGGCAAAGTAGCGGCTGTCGCCAGTGCCCGGGGCCAGTTCGACGCGCGGCGCACCGGCGTCGATGGAACCGGGAACATAGGTGACGCTGCTGGCGAGCCTGTCGCCCAGGTTGGCGACCCGGCCATCGAGGTTGGAAATCGCGGCGCCGACGCTGCTCACCGTTTTGTTGGCAACGGTATAGGCAGGGCCGGTGATGGTGCCGTCCGCATTGAGCGTGGCGCTGCCGCCCAGCGCATCGGCCACTGACTTGTTGGTGCCATACAGCTGCGCGCCATTGATGCCTTCACTTGAGCCGGCGCCCACTGCACTGTTCGCCACGCCGGTCAAACCGCGATTGCCTGCGGTGCCTGCAAACGACACCTGCGTGCCACCCTTGTCCTTGGCGACGCTGACATTGCTGGTCGCTGCGTCCTGTTGCACGGAGCCAACGGTGCCGCTGCCAATCTGGTCAACCATCTGCGTAATGCGGGTGGTATTGCTCGCCACGCTGCTACCGAGGGCAGCGATGGCCTGATTTGCGGCATGCAGCTGGCTTCCGTTGACCGCATCCGTGCTTTCGGCGGAGAGCCGGCCCGCCGCCACATTGGTGATCGTGCGCTCGGTTCCCGCTGCGCCGACGCTGACGGTGCTGGTCGGAGCGGCGCCTGCGAACTGGTAGAGCTGCCCTGCAATGAGCGCACTCTGAGTCGCCGTGACCGCGGAAGTCACTGCGCCGGCGCCCAGCGCGACCGACCCAGCCTGTCTTGCCGCCGCACCGCTGCCCATGGCGATTGCGCGCTCGGCGGAGGCTTCCACGTAGGCACCGACGGCAATGGCCCGGATACCTGACGCGGTCGTGTCGCTGCCGACCGCGACGACCCCATCGGCAGAAGAGGCCACATCACTGCCCACGCTGAGCGAGGATATGCCCGCGGCCTTGGTTCCGTGGCCCAAGGCGGTGGACTTCTTCGCCAGAGCCTGGGCTCTTGTGCCGAACGCGTTGGCGAAGTTTCCGCTCGTGGTCGCGTACGAACCGACAGCGGTTGCCTCGCTGGCACCCCATCCTGGCACCGACCATTCCCCGTTCACTACTGCCCCATACCCTATCGCAACGGAATAGTCTGAAGTGGTGTTGTTGATCTTTCCTTTATCCAGCGTTCCTGCGAACGCGACGTCCGGCAAAAACAGCAGGGCGATCACCGCGGGCATGATGCGCAGTGCGGCCAGATCAGGGCGTGCAGTTGCCGTCGCAGGCAGCTGTTCCCGGCTAGATTGGGCGCAGCTCCGTTGGCTGCGTCCAGCCACTGGTGCGAGGACAAGCGCAGTAGCGTCGCGGTTGCAGGCCAGTTGCAAAACTCTGTTCATATCTATCACCTCTGGGGGAAGTGGCGGCATGATCTCCAGCCGTTTGACAACGGGCGACGGAATGTTGGACAGATCGAGTGTTATTCACGGATTGTCTCAATAAGACACATCCGACAAAGCGCGCAGGCGGCCTGCGACGTAGCGATGAAAGGCGCGTGCCGCAAGCCTGAGCATCTCAGGCATCCGGCACGGAGCAGCCGCAAACTGAAACCCCCGGCCGCGCCGGGGGTGCTTGGGTTTACCAGCGCCAGCCGGCGGAGACAGAGAAGCCCAGGTCACGTCGCGAGTTCGTACTCGCCTGCGCCTTGTACAGGTAACGGCCGTTGTCGGTAACCCCCGACAGGCCCACCGCCATGCTGTATTCGCCCTGGAAGCTGCCCATGCCTACAGACATCAGGCTGTCGCCTGCTTCGTAGGCCTGCACCAGGCCAGCCATGGCAATGGCCGAAGCGGTGCCAGCGCGGCTCTCGCGGCGCAGATTCCAGACGTCGTTGCTCAAAGCCTCGACACGCTGGTCGGTGTAGGCGCGCGATTGGCCCACGGCGTCGGCCATGCCAGATTGCAACTGACGCACGTTAACCGCATCCATCGGCGCCACGCCGTTACTGACATTGCGCACCGTGGTGCCGCTGCCGTTGGCGCCGCCCAGGGTCAGGCTGCGGGTATCCGGTGCGGCGCCCGGCGAAGGCCGGTCGTACTGCACGGTGGCTGCCTGCGCGCTACGCAGCTGCGAGACATTGACTGCATCCGTGTCGTCGGTGCCCGCGGCAACATGGGTGATGCTGCGCGTCTTGCCTGCGCTGCCTACCGATACGCTGTTGGCTTTGGATGCGACCGAGCCTGCGCCCAGCGCGATGCTGTTGTCGGCATTGGCTTGTGCGGCGCTGCCAATGGCAACTCCGCCCGCGCCGCTGGCGGTGGACTGCGGACCGACGGCGACCGCTTCGGCACCCGTGGCGTTGGCGGCCGCGGCCGTGGACTTCACGCTCAGGTATTTCACCCCGCCACCAGCTGCCAGGTTCTGGATCGCCGCAGTGTTGGTGCTGACGCGTCCATCGATGTTGTTCAGCGCGTCGCCGACGTTGGTCACCGGGGCGCCGTTGACCACGTAGGTCGGGCCGCTCACCGTTCCATCCGGGTTGACCTGCGAGCCGCCACCCAGTGCATCGGCGATGGACTTGGTGGCGTCATACAGTTGCGAGCCGTTCACCGCTTCCGTCGAGGTCTGGTTGACCGCGCCTTGGGCCACGCCGGTGAGTGTGCGCTCCCCCGCTGTGCCGGTGAAGTTCACGCGGGTGCCGTCGTTGCCCTTGGCCACCGTGATTTCGCGCGTGGTGGCATCCTGCTGCACCAGGCCCGTCGTGGTATCGCCAATCTTCTGCTCCAGGTTGGCGATGGCATCGCCGACGTTGCTCACCGACTTGCCATTGACGACGTAGGTCGGCCCGGTGACGGTGCCATCGGGGTTCACCTTCGAGCCGCCGCCCAGCGCATCCACCGCGCCCTTGAGCTGGGAGACATTGACCGCATCGGTGTTGGCCGTGCCCCTGGCCAGGTTGACCAGTTGCCGCTGCGCGCTGGCCGAGCCCACCGACACGGTACTGGCACGGTCGGCGATGGCGCCGTTACCCAGGGCCACGGCATTGGCAGCCGAGGCCAGGGCCTGCGGGCCGACGGCGACGCTGTTGGTGCCACTGGCGGTGGCATCGGCCAGGCTGGAGTTGGCGCGGAAGTACTTGATCCCGGCGCCACCATTGATCTGGTCGCCGAGGTTGGTGACGCGCTGGTCGACCTGGGTGATACGGCCGTCCACTTCGGTCAGGGCATCGCCGACGTTGTTGATGGTCTTGCCGTTGACGGTGTAGGTCGGGCCGGTGACGGTGCCATCCGGGTTGACCTGCGAGCCGCCGCCCAGGGCATCGGCTACGGATTTGTTGGTGCCGTAAAGCTGCGAGCCATTGATGGCTTCGGTGGAGGTTGGCGTGACTGCGCCGTTGGCCACGCCGGTCAGGACGCGGTTGCCGGCGCTGCCGCTGATGTTGACGCGGCTGCCGTCGGTGGCGGTGGCGATATTGATGTCACGCGTGGCGGTGTCCTGCCGCACCAGCCCCAAGCCGCCATTGTTGATCTGGTCGCCCAGTTCGGTGATGCGGGTGCTGTTGGTGGCGACGCGGCCGTCAATATTTGTCAGGGCGTCGCCGACGTTCCTGACGGTGGTGCCGCCTACGCTGTAGGTCAATACAGTGTCGATCGGCAGTACCGGCAAGGATGTCCCGGGAAGCCACCGAGCCGGCGCCGAGTGCCACGCTGTTGGAGGCGTCGGCCCTGGCGCCATTGCCGATAGCCACTGCGCCATCTCCCGTTGCGCTGGACTGCGGACCGACGGCGACCGCTTCGGCACCCGTGGCACTGGCAGCCGCCGCGGCAGACTTCACGCTCAGGTATTTCACCCCCCCACCATTGGCCAGGTTCTGGATCGCCGTGGTGTTACTGATGACCCGGCCATCAATATTGCTGATCGCATCGCCGACGTTGTTCACGGCGGCGCCGCCGACCGTGTAGGTCGGGCCGGTGATCGTCCCATCCGGGTTGACCTGCGAGCCGCCGCCGAGCGAATCGGCTACCGACTTGTTGGTGCCGTAGAGCTGGGAACCGTTTACCGCTTCGGTTGAAGTCTCATTGACAGCACCTTTTGCAACACTGGTCAGTACGCGATCACCGGCCGTGCCGGCAAACGAGACCTGCGTGCCATCGGTGTCCTTGGCGACGGTGATATCGCGGGTGATCGCATCCTGCTGCACCAGGCCGATGCTGCCGTTGTTGAGCTGATCGCCGAGGTTGGTGATCGCCGTCGACGTATTGGTGACCCGGCCATCAAGGTTGGTCAGCGCATCACCCACATTGTTCACCGTGCTACCGCCCACCACGTAGGTCGGACCAGTCACGGTACCGTCGGGATTGATTGTGGCGCCGCCACCCAGGCCGTCCACGGCGCCCTTGAGCTGAGAGACGTTGACGCCGTCATTGTCGGCCATGCCGCGGGCTACACCAGCCAGGACGCGATCGCCGGCCGTGCCGGCAAAGTTCACCCGGTTGCCATCGGTCGCATTGGCCACGGTGATATCCCGGCTGGTCGCATCTTGCTGCACCAAGCCGATGGTGCCGTTGTTGAGTTGGTCGCCCAGGTTGGTAATGGCAGTGGTGTTGTTGGTGACCCGGCCATCGACATTACTGATGGCATCGCCGACGTTGTTTACGGTCGTACCGCCGACGCTGTAGCTGGGGCCGGTGATCGTCCCATCCGGGTTTACCTGCGAGCCGCCGCCGAGCGAGTCGGCCACCGACTTGTTGGTGCCGTAGAGCTGGGAACCGTTTACCGCTTCGGTTGAAGTCTCATTGACAGCACCTTTTGCAACACTGGTCAGCACGCGATCAC
>Ga0196970_1000287_pt1 | contig 69037 bp, 99 predicted proteins | sample S1v_513CmetaG_FD_148672 | JGI IMG/M metagenome (GOLD analysis project Ga0196970, IMG submission 148672) | Soil microbial communities from Anza Borrego desert, Southern California, United States - S1+v_5-13C | ecosystem: Environmental > Terrestrial > Soil > Desert | place: USA: California...
AACGACTGCAGCCCATTTAGCGTTCTGATTGAAGTACACTTTATCGCTCTGATCAACACGGATCACCTCTCTGTTGGTAGGGATGCTCAGTACTTCCAGTTCATAGATCTTTTCAAACTCCTCACCTTCTGTCGTAGCAGTACCGGTCATGCCGGCAAGCTTTTCGTATAGCTTGAAGAAGTTCTGGTAGGTGATCGTCGCGAGGGTCTGCGACTCACGCTGGATAGGCACATTCTCTTTCGCCTCTATCGCCTGGTGGAGTCATTCTGAATAACGGCGCCCTGGCATCGTACGTCCGGTGTGCTCGTCAACGATCAGGATCTCCTTATCGTGTACGATATAATCTTTGTTGTCGTGATAACATGCTTCTGCTTTGAGAGCGTTCTCAATATGATGGATCTCATCAAAACCAAAATCCTTGTAGAGGTTCTCTACATTTAGGATTTTTTCCAATTTTGTGATACCCAGACTTGAGAGTGTCACATTCTTATTTTTCTCATCGATGAAGTAATCACCGTCATCTTCTTCCTCTGTGTCTCCTTTTCCCATCACCTCTGCGAGAAATCCTTTTGGCACCTTCTTCTTGTGTGCAGAAGGTTTCAGCAGACGTACGATCTTTGCATAGTATGCATATTTCTCTGTCGGCTCAGCGGAAGGCTGTGAGATGATCAGCGGTGTTCTCGCCTCATCGATCAGGATCGAGTCCACCTCGTCGACTATCGCGTAGAACAACGGACGCCGGATCACATTACGTTCACCAAGCGTGCGCGTGAGATTGTCACGGAGGTAGTCAAATCCGAGCTCCGAATTTTCGACATAGGTGATATCCTTTCCGTACTCTTCACGGCGCATATGAATCGGCGTTCATTTTACCACCGATCCGCAGGTAAGCCCCAGCCGGTTGTACAGATATGCCATCCGCTGGCTGTCACGTGATGCAAGGTAATCGTTTACTGTCACGACATGTACACCTTTGCCGGCCAATGCATTCAGATATGTCGGCAGTGTTGCCACGAGCGTCTTCCCTTCACCCGTTTTCATCTCGGCAATCTTACCCTTGTGCAGCACGATACCACCGATCAGCTGTACGTCATACGGCACCATATCCCATATGATCGTCTGACCTTTCACATCACACTCCATACCTTTCATCCTTTTGGCAGCTTGTTTCACTGTCGCAAAAGCCTCCGGCAGGATATCATCAAGTGTCTCCCCCTTTTTCAGCCTTTCCTTAAATTCACCCGTCTTCGCCTTGATCTCCTCATCACTGAGTGAATCCCGCTCTTTATCGTATTCATTGATCTTTCTTACTAGTGGATTCAATTTATTGAGCTGACGCTGGTTGTAATCCCCCGCGATCGCTCAAAGCACTGCGTTAAATACCATAATGAATTGAAAATTATCAAATTAAAAATTAAAATCAAAATGTTTTCGATTGTATGAATTTTCAATTGTATCAATTATAGTACGTCGTCCCGAGAAAATCTTCTTTCTTTTTCCTTTTGCGGCGTCTGCTGCAGAGAGGTCTGTGTGGAGTGAAATGCATAATTTCTGAATATTCTTGTGATGAGCACCGCTGCACCGCTCAGTAACAACGCCTGGGCCAGCAACAATATGATACTCTCAACAACGTCGCTATATTTGATGATCGATAGCGTATTTTGTGTTTTGCTTGCTACAAGCTGCTGCACCGATTCAAGTTTCCCCGGCAGCTGCTGAGCAAATTCCTGCTGTGCAAAAACTGCTCCTCCGGTACCAAGAAGCATCCCTAGAAAAACGTATGCTAGCAGTCTGCGTTTCATAGTGCTACTATATATATGTAATGTAAGAAATCAAATAAGAAAAATCGCAGTCTATGGCATTATGTTCTGTCTTTGTTTTTTATAATAGCATTTTATAGCCAAAAGTCAATCCAACGATAGTAACACACTATGGAGAAATGCTCCGATTTCTGGTTGCAAAAGCCACTCATAATGACTATAGCTAGTCAATGGTTTTTACCGACTAACGTTTTTTGATTTTGGCGAGAAGAAGGAAAAAGGTGGCAAGAAAAAGAAACACCTTCGTATTAGATAGAAAAAGACTTGGTATACTTATGATAATAGTAGGGGCACTGTATTTCTTTTCAGTTTCTTTTGCTAAAGACTCACCGATACTCGGATTATTCAATAGTCTCATCACGGTAATTGTCGGTGAAATCGGCATACATATCTTTTTCGGTCTCATGATACTTGCATGAGTGCTGGTCATTGTGAAAGACGGGCTCAGCAGGACGATCATGAAACAGTTCATCATACTCAGTATGGTCATTTCGGCTATCCTCAATTTTCCTGTTCTGGAAGAACAAGGGGTAGCATACCAGGAGTACGGCGGATATATCGGCCGGCCGATCTTACGGATCCTGCAGCGCATCTTCGGTGAAAATCCGTTCGCAATCAAGGCGATCATCGTGGTATTGGCACTCGGTGTGATCGTATGGATCATCCGGGCGTTCCAGATACCTGTCCCAAGGCTTCCTTCTGTGTCACTGAGATCGAGCAGCAACGGCAAAACTCCTGCAAAGAAAGCAAAGAGGGTCGTCGAAGAGTACGAAGAAGAGGAAGAAGAAGAATACGAGGAGGAAGAAGAGGAAACACCGGTGATCACCAAGAAATGATCAGCAATTGGCGACAGTTTAAAATCTATGCTGAAGGATAAGATACAAAATAAGATCAAGGAGAAGGAAATATCACAGAAAGTGATCAAATTTCCAAAAGACAAGCCGACATTTGATATCAAGCTTCTCGAAGAAGGGTCAGCAAACACCTTTGATGTTGATCAGTCATATCTCGAGCAGAAAGCACTGGCGATCAAAGCGAAGCTGGAAGAGTTTGACATACCTATTGATATCAAGTGATTCAATATCGGACCATCAGTGGTGCAGATCAAGGTTGCACCGCAGGAAGGTATCAGGGTCTCATCGATCGAAAGTTACCAGAAAGATATCGCGCTCGCACTGAAGACCAAGTCTCTCAGAATTTTGGCGCCGATACCGGGAACTGATGTAGTGGGTATCGAAATACCAAATCCGAAGCCGCAGATGATCAGAGTGAGACAGATCCTTGGAAGCCCGGGGTTTGCAGAAAGCATGAATAAGAATCTGACGAATCTCGTGCTTGGTATCGGTATTGACGGGAAGATGATGACGAAGCCGCTTGAAGATATGCCTCATCTGCTCGTTGCCGGAGCGACCGGTTCAGGTAAGTCGGTCGGAGTAAATACGTTCATCCTCTCACTGATGTATCAGAACAGTCCGTCTGAATTGAAATTTCTGATGATCGATCCGAAGCAAGTAGAGCTTGGTATGTACGATGGCATTCCTTATCTCCTGGCACCGGTGGAAACATCGCCGGATAAAGCACTGAAAATACTGAAACGGACAGTGAACGAGATGGAAAGAAGATATACGCTGCTCAAAGAGTACAAAGTGAAGAAGCTTGATGAGTACAACAAAAAGATGTCGGGAGATGCGCTGCCTCGTCTCGTTGTTGTGATCGATGAATTAGCAGATCTCATGATGAATAGGAATACGAAGAAAGATACGGAAAACTGCATTACAAGGATCGCGCAGAAGGCACGTGCAGTCGGTATCCACCTGATCGTTGCTACACAAAGACCATCGGTCGATGTCGTGACGGGACTTATTAAAGCGAACATCCCGACACGTATTGCATTTAGTGTCGTATCACAGATCGACTCAAGAACCATATTGGATACGAAGGGTGCTGAAGAACTTCTGGGAAGATGAGATATGCTTTTCATGAGTGTCGATAATAACGTACCATTAAGACTCCAGTGACCTTTTGTCGATACACCGGAGATCGAAGAAGTCGTCCAGGCTATCAAAGATAAATACATGAAGTGAATCAGTGAAGATGATATTTATAATGTTGAGCTGATGAATATCCTTTCCGGAAAGAATGTCGGTTCCGGTATGGGCGGATGATTCGGTGATGCCGGTGACGACGAAGAGCTTGTTCAGCAGGCAACAGAAGTAATCAGACAGACCAGAAAAGCATCTGCTACGCTCCTCCAGCGTAAACTCGGTGTCGGATTTGCACGTGCGGCCCGTATCATGGATATTCTCGAAGAACGCGGTGTGGTTGGTCCGCAGGAATGAGCAAAGCCAAGAGATATCTATATGTAATTGGAAAGAGTTGAAAGTACAAAAATTGTAAAGTTACAATGCTTAACGAACTTTATAAACCTTTAATGTTGTACTTTGAACTAGTTGTGTTAGACCACTCCCCTCCCCTCTTCCATCAGCAGTAATTTACTTCAGACCTCACTCACATGTTACTCAAGCTCAATTCCATTATCCTCTATACGCTTATCGCATTCGGATTAGCATTACTGCTCTATCCGTTCTATATCAGACTGCTCAGACATATGAAAGCAGGGAAGTCCCTGCGTGAGACAGCAGTAGGCGGCGGAGTTGCAGAAATCTTTCAGAAGCTGCATGGGCATAAAGCGTGAACGCCAACTATGGGATGAGGGATGTTCCTGATCATCATGTTTGTGCTGGTAGCACTCTCTTTTGTTCTCCAGCAGCTTGGGTATATCAACAATACGCTCTTCACGAGAGAAGAGACCTATATCATTCTCTTCGGGTTCTTCGGTATGGGAATATGGTGACTGATCGATGACTATCTCAATATCAGATGAATAGGCAAAGGAAGATGATTGCCGGCAAAACTGAAACTCGCGGGGATGATCGGCCTCGCCGCATGGGTAAGTTACCGATTCTTTGTGAAGCTCTGAGTTTCCAGTATCAATCTCCGGCCTATCCTTCCAAATACATTTATCGACATCGGCGTACGGTATCCGATCTTCACGTTTGTCCTGACAATCGCCATCACCAATGCGATCAATATCACCGATTGACTGGACGGGCTTGCCGGCGGTATGATGGTCATCATCTTAGGATTACTTGCAATCGTGACGTTTTTCTATGGCCGGTATCTTGCTACCACTGTTATCGGTATCCTGACATGAGTACTGCTCGCATTTCTTCGGTTCAACATCAATCCCGCCAAGGTGTTTATGGGAGACAGCTGAGCACTGGCACTTTGATGAATCGTTTCTTCGCTCCTCTACCTGCTCAATCTTCGTGAATGATTTTTCATTCCGTTCATGATTCTTTTTCTCCTATTTTGGCTTGAGCTTATCACCAGCGGACTCCAGATCTTCCGGAAAAGAGTGTTCAAAAAGAAACTATTTTCTATTGCTCCGTTTCATCATCTGCTGGAGCATAAAGGACAAAAAGAGTTCACTATCGTGATGAGGTTTTGGATCGTGCAGTGACTGCTTGCGAGCATCACACTTATCCTTGTTTTCTATCAGCTCTATAGCTAAACTCATTGGAAATCAATCAAATAAAATGTATAACAGCAAAAATAAAAAAACGTAAGAGAAAGCCGTATCTCATTACTCGATTTTTGCATAGTAACGTGACACTTCATATATGAAACTGCAACGCATCCTGACAACGGGCTTGAAAATATTTCTCCTCGGACTGATCTTACACTTTATCGTCTACAATTTTGTCACCTACGTCCTGCACATCACATGACCACTCATGGAAGTGCTGTGGCTCCGGAAAGAAATCTTCACAATAGGCTTCTTTGGCATACTTGTCTTCTATATCCTCAAATACAAAGAACTCAATATTTTCAAACATGATAAAGTACTCCGGCGGCTCCAATGGATCTTTATCGCAATGCTGGTCATCACGTTCATCTTCACGATGGCAAAGTGACTGGGCATCGGGATGTTTGTCAAAGCATTCAAATATGACTTCATCGGTTATTTCATTTTCTTTGTAACGTATTATCTGCGGAGATACCTTCCCGAAAACTTTACCGAGAAAATCATCAAATGGTATGTGCTGATCATACAGCGGATGCTCGTCATCGCGCTTATCCGACGGTGCGCAATCCTGATCAAACCGGGCGTGCTGAAATTTTTCGGTTACACAACACAGTCTATCGAAGGAAAAGTCGGCATGCAGCCGCCTGCAGTCTACCGGACCGGCGAGCATCAGTGATATCCAAGAAATCAGTTTCTCTTTGAAAGGCCGATTAGCCGGTGATTTTTCCTCATCGCGTTCTTTCCTCTCTTCTATATGTTCGTTCTTCAGAGGAAATCATTGAAGAAAACCCGGTTTTGGCGGTGAATGTTTGCACTCAATGTGATATTAACGTTTTCAAGAGCAGCGTGGTGAGCGCGGGTGATAGAATTGATTATCTTGGGCGTGTTGAGTTATAGAAGGAATATTAAGAAGTATCTGCTGAAAGTCGTGGTACCATTGGTGATTGTGCTCGGCGTGATCGCGTTTCTCGGAAGAGACCAGATCATCAACAGAAGCTTTTCAAATACCGGACATATCCAGCTGTTTCTCCAGTGACGGCAGATGTTCCTTGAGAGTCCGCTCATCGGTAAAGGAGCTGGCTATGTCGGCCCTGCATCGCACCGGGACGGAGGTTTAGCGTTCAACCCGGAAAACCAGTACCTGCAGATCCTGATCGAATTTGGTATCATCGGATTCGCACTCCGGATGGCCATCTATCTGTTTCTCAATCGGGTAGGCTTCCGTGATTTCTTCAAGATGCGAAAGTCAAAAGATAAGAACCTTCCATGGCACTACCGGGCAGTCCTGGGGATGAGTATCGGTATGGTCGGCCTTTCGATAGCTGGTTTTGTACTGCACAGCTTCACCGATAGGATGATCGTCTATCCAATGATGGCGATGTTCTGACTGATACTCGCACATCACAATAATAAGCTTGCGAAATTACCAAAAAAATAATATAGATGCATCATTTGCTTCTTCCTTTTTACTCTACGACATTGATTCATGTTTGTGCGAAAATACCTTAAACCTTTTCGGAAGCTGCTGCTTCTGATCCTTATTTTAGCGACAATAAATCAGGTATTCTCGCTCTTTGAACCGCAAGTCCAGCGTCGGATGCTGGATAATTTTGTGCTGAGATATCAAGAACTTACACAAAATGAGTTCCTCAGAGGTATCTTTACCGGTTTGGCCGGGCTCATCGGTGTTGCAATGGTCAGCAGGATAGCAAAGAACTTCCAGGACTATTTCGTGAATGTGATGACGCAGAAGATCGGTATGCAGATCTACCAGGAAACGATCCGTCATGCATTCTCGCTGCCGTATTCGGTATTTGAAGATCAGTCATCAGGACAGCTCCTGCAGAAGCTTCTCAAAGCACGCACCGATATCGAAGGATATATCAAAAACCTCATCAATATTGTCTTCATCGCCATCATTACGATGACATTCGTGCTGATCTATTCGTTTACCGTTCATCGGCTTGTTGGTGTGATCTATGCGGCACTCATACCGGTGATGACGCTGACCTCTACCGCCCTTTCCAGACGTATCAAGAAAGCACAGTCAAACATCGTGAAGGACTCTGCTGTGCTCGCCGGGACCACGACTGAAGCCATCCGTAACGTTTCACTCATCAAGCTCCTCTGACTGGAAAAACAGGAGATGAACAGACTCGAGGATGCGAACACGGGTATCTTAGGATTGGAACTGAAAAAGATCAAGATCGTGAGAACGATCGAGTTCCTGCAGTGAACACTGATAAATGCAATCCGTGTCGGTGTGATGGGAACGATGTTCCGGCTCATTTTCAGAGAGCAGATGACGTATGGTGAGTTTCTTGCACTCTTATTCTATAGCTTCCGGATCATCAATGGTATGACGATGTTTGGCGAAGTGATAAAAACATATCAGGAAGCAAAAGCCAGTATGGAAGTTCTTGATGAAATCATGCATATGGAGCCGGCACCGATTCCAGAAAGTCCGAAGGACATGCATATGATAGATTCTATGGCATTTGACCATGTGTCATTTGGCTACAGCGAAGACAAGCAGGCACTGTACGATGTTGACCGGAAAGTGCAGGCATGAAAGACAGTTGCTTTTGTCGGCCCATCAGGATCAGGAAAATCAACCATCATCAAGCTCCTCTGCGGACTCTATCCAGCAACTCACGGTACTGTCCGTATCAATGATATGAACATCAACACACTCGACCCGCATGTCTTTGCACAGCATCTTGGTATCGTCACGCAAGACACACAACTGTTTAATGGTACGATAAGGGACAATCTCCTTTTTGTCGCACCAGAAGCAACTGATGAGGACTGTATGGAAGTGCTGAGAGGTGCCCGTGTGGAAGATATCATCACCAGTAATAAGGAGTGACTCAATACCAGAATCGGTGAAGGCGGACTCAAGCTTTCATGAGGCCAGAGACAGCGTCTTGCGATAGCGAGAGCACTTCTTCGTAAGCCGGATGTCCTTATCTTCGACGAAGCTACGAGTTCACTCGATAGCCTTATTGAAGCAGAAATCACCGAAACCATCAAGGAGGTGTCGCATCATCAGCAAGGTCTCATCACCGTGCTGGTAGCACACCGTCTCTCGACAGTGATGCATGCTGATACCATCTATGTGATGGAAAAAGGAAAGATCATCGAGCAGTGACGTCACGACGAACTGCTTGAGAAGAAAGGTCTCTATTGGGCTTTGTGGAGACAGCAGATCGGAGAAAGTGCATAAAAAGAAAAGTCTCTCATAACCGAGAGACTATTTTTTTAGCATAGAAGGTAATATACCTCATAGCGATGAAACATATGGTATTACCTACCAAGAAGAGCACCACCATATACCATGGCATCCCCTTTCCTATCAGATATCCATAATACAATAAACAGACAACATGCAATCCGCATATTAGTATGACAACAAATGATGGCCTTATCTCATCGGAATAACAATTGAGCCAGGAAGTGAGTGTTACCGCACTGATAAGAAACAAACCTGTATTTCTTACATCTAATAGCAGCATAATCCCTGCTGCAAACAGTATAGGAATAACTCCGAGACATAGTGTGATGCATGTCTTATAGATTGCCTTGCGATGTGATGTAATCTTATTGAGATAGCGTACCATATCGTATATGTTTTTTGGTGTAGAGTGATTATAGCAAATCACCACCCGTTGACAATACAAAAACAGACTACCCTCCTATATTCTCATATATCTCTACGATTTTCCCCTCTTTCACAAAAGCGACATCAATTCTGATGGTATTTTTTGTAGGGTGTGCATGACAGTAATATGCTATCGCTTTACGAAGAAAGTACAGCTTCTTTTCAGTTATATAGCCAAAAAGATCATCAATATGGTCGATGACTTTCACCTCGATAAATACAGTGGTATCACTGTTTTCTACAATCAGATCAATCTCTCCTCAGCGTATCGTAAAATTACTCACCACATGCTGGTAACCGTTATCGAGATAGTAATTGAGTACAAGTCTTTCTCACTCGTACCCTTGGGTACGTCTATTCATTTGTGTTTTTTGTTAAAGTGTAATGGCGTTTTAATAGATTTTTCGGCAATTTCATTGCGTGTATCACGTAATTGTTCTTGGCAGTAATATTACCGTGAGAGATCGAACGCGATAAGCGCAGTGCGTAGTGAGATCGATTCGTAGTCAGTGTATGAATGTCTCGTATAACGAATGCTGAGATCGGCTAGATGTTTTTGCCTACTTACTACACCTCCCGCACATCTTACTTTTCTGCCCATGACAAAAAGTAGGGCCAAGCGGCGAGCGTGATATTAAAGATAGTTTTTATAATTAGTTTTACCCTTTTACCTTTCGCCACCCCGGCTCGTATTCAGAAAATGTAATGAGATCGGGCAATTCATCCAGCTTCCAGTCAGCAATGCTAGTCCTGCGAAGCTCACGGATCACTCATCCCGTGCCAAGCTGTTCACCGAGCCGATATGCGATGGAACGAATAAAGGTTCCTGAACCAACATCAAACGATGCGTGTACAAGAGGCCACTCGTAATGAGTCACATGACAAGACTTAATGACCATATCACGATCAACCTTTATCTCGTTGCCTGCACGAGCAGATTTATACATACGCTTTCAAGCAACTTTTTTTGCACTGAAAGATGGAATAGGAAGTACATGAAGAGGGACGAGCTGATCCAATAATGCCTGAATCTGTTCCATAGTTATTTCCTTACCTGGCTTTTCAATATCTGTCTTCACTTCATGATAATCTATATCCCATGTATCAGTTTTTAGTGACAGATCGATCACCGCGTCGTAGGTCTTTGAAAATCATTGGTACTCCTCTGCTTTCTTCGTATCTTCATCGGTCACCAAAACCATCAGTCACGTTGCGAGCGGATCGAGTGTGCCGCAGTGACCTACTTTCTTATATCCAAAATGTTTCTTGACCTTATTGACGACATCAAAACTGGTGATGCCGCTCGGCTTATCTGCGAAAAGTATCATGATAGTGACTGTTTACAAAATTAGGGATTACATTTCACTTCACGGATCTTACATGTTGCATCGTTTGTCTCATAGCATGCCTTGAGTCTCTCATTGTCCGCAGATACGACAGTAAATGCTGATCCACTTCCTATCGTGCAGCCTACTGCATAGGGATGCAGTGTGATGCTGTATCCTGATGTCATCACTGACCCATAGGATAGTGCTGACTCACCGGTAACGTCCTGCGCGAGCTCTCCTGAGCTATACGACCGCGAAATGAGATTTCCTGACAGCGGCAGCATCAGCGTCAATGAGCCATATCTTTGCCAGCCAGTTCCGACGGGTGCTGAGTTTGTCGTTGCTGCCTGCTGGATCACATACGTCATCTTTGCGATAACTTCCTCTTTCGTACTAGCAAAACGTACTCTATCAGAAAATCATCTACCCATACGGGTTACCATCGTCAAAACAAGTGCTAGAAGCAAAATGACGATGAGAATCTCGATCAGAGTGAACGCTTTTTTCATGGGCACAAAATACGTGGATGATGAAAATTGTTAGCTTGCTGAAACACCGCTCAGGATAGTCGTGATGATACCAAAGACAGAAAATGCGATCAGCACAACAATTCCCCCGACAAAGACGATAAGTATCGGCTCAATAATCTTTGACAGGTTGCCGAGTATATTATTTAAGTCCTCTTCATAGATCTCGATGATGTTTCCCAATGTTTCTGGAAGCTTTGCTGTATCTTCTCCCACTCTTACGAGCAGCGCTGCATTAGCAGGAATGATATGCGGATATCTGGTGAATACCTCATACATCCTTTCACCTCTCCTCACCTGTGAAATCATATCTTCCAGAAGTTCCTGATAGACACCGATGTTCATGATATCTTTCAGCAGCATAAAGGTAGTCATATAACTCATACCGGCAAACTGCATGATTCTCATGTATCTGAAAAACTTGATCATATAGTAGTATTTCGTCATTTTCCCTATCACCGGCATCTTAAGCAGCTGCTCAAATCCCCGTTTCTTTCCCGCTTCGCTTGAAAAGACAATTGATAAAGAAAAACAAATGATACCGATCACGATCAGGATCATCGCAAGATTATTCTTCATGAAATTTGAAAGACCGATCATCGCACGTGTCAGCCAAGGCATATCAATGCCAGGGAACTGTGATGCAATCGAGAAGATTCCCGGAAGGATGTTGATGAACAGCACAAAGACTGCTATGATTGAGATCACCAGCAGCAGCACCGGATAGGTCATGGCACTGATATATTTACCCTGCAGCGTGCGGAGGAAATGATACTCACGCGCGAGTGATGACAACACCTTCACCAGGTTACCTGACGCTTCACCCGATCTGATGATATTTACATCCGATGCATCAAAATAATCAGGGAGTCTCGAAAATGCATATGAAAGCTGGCGTCCTTCTTTCAGCATGATCGCTATCTGCTTTCCGATATATCTCTGCGGTGCATTCTCTCCTCTGAGAGCGATCGTGTTGGCGGCATCCAGCAAAGAGACTCATCCTTGTAACAGGTAAGCGAACTCTCTAAAGAGAAATATCTTATCTTTTGTCCCGAATCCGGCTTTTTCTCTTGCAGTCAGATAGCGGCTAATCGATTGTTCAAACATCAATCGTACAAGGCAGAATTAAATGGATTATTTGAGCATATATCCGATAAGTTCAATAGAAACAGTCTGATTCTCCTGATATTTTACGATATCATAGTTCACTGAACTGATCTTATAGAGCATCGGAAACTGCGGACTGATCGTGTTCTCTACGTTGTAGACAAAACTCAGCAGGCCATTCTTGTCCTGGAAGTCGATTGTCAGCTGAATAGGAACCTGAACGATATTTTCATAATCTGTTACTGGTGCAAGGTTTCCGAAAACGATACTGGTCACTGTTCCATTTGACTGATTGTTCGCACCTCTCAGCAGGTATTCATTGATATTTGCCAGTATCTTCTTCTGATCAAAGGCCATTTTCTCTCCTTCATTTTTTTGCAATTGGAGGAATGCTCTTGTCTGGGGCACAACTGTTTTCAGCGATTCCGGAAGATTGCTGCATCCTCTGGTGCTGAGACATGTAACGACGGCACCTTTCTGTGCATTGATATCTCTTACCACGATAAGGTCTTTGACCACCTGATCGTATTCTGCCTCTTTCTGCATCTTAGCATTTTCAAGGTTACGGATACTTTCCTTCGTAGCCGTATGCTTCTCTGCAGATGCCTGCATGTACCCCCGTGTCACCGCCATAGCGATGATAAGTACAACAATATAGATCTTGTACTTTATCGTCAGTACAGATCTTGGATCACGGTTATCGATATGATTATTGTGCGCTGCCTGTTCCATCGAGCGATATGTCAGCAGTTAAAGTGAATTCAAAGACATCTTCATTTCTTTTATAGTCCTTAATAGCGACGTTTTTTATGAAGTCGAGCATGATGAACTGGTCAATGACGCCGTTTTTTGCATAGATATATGAGAGATTCGGCACTGTTCCCTTCAGGCTGATCAGATCAAAATCGATCTTAAAGTCTGAAAACTGGACATTTCCGCCTCCCAGGCTCTGCAATTTCGTGAAAATCTCGATCACGCGAGAAAGACGTTCAAGCCGGCCGCCTTCTTTGTTATTGAGAAGGATAAGCTTCTTTCCGGCTGCATAGGTCTGATAATCAGCTGACTCATTGGCTTTTGCAATCTCAGCATCTCTCGCTGCGATATCGCTCTGCAGGCCATTTTCCTGACTGCGAAGCACCTGCGTCATAGCGAAGCTATACCCCCGGTACGCGATATACGCTATGAACAGCACAAGTACGAATAAATAGGCTTTTCTCCATGGTACGCGAACCTTATGTTCGTCGCGCATTACGCTATTTGTCATAGAAAATGACGCAATATGAACTAAATAATGCCCTTTGTATAGCTTTTTATAGGCCAAATGCAAGTCGCTGGGCCATAAAAGGTCAAAAGGTTTGACAGAAATACAAAAGTACATATAATTATAGTATGAAATTTATATCTTGCAAGAGCAACTTATGGAAAAATTCATTTCCGAGGGTGAAGAGAAAGAGAAAGACAAGAAAAACACCCCAAAAGACTCCGTCATCATGGAAGAAGGACCTATGCCGACGCTTGACCAGCTTGACGTACCCGGTACAAATCCCGGATATAGCCGCGCAGAGAATTATGAGATTACCAGATTTCAGAATGCCGATAAACTTATGAACATCATTGAAAAGCAGATCAATGCAAAGAAGAGTGAGCTTTATAATAAACTCAAGCATGAGGAAGGTTTTAGCGCAAAAATTGCAAGATACGAAGAGCTAGCTCGTACTGATAACAAATCAACAGAATTTCAGTCCCTCGAAAAGGAAATTCAGGATGAGATCAACAAAGACGGCGATATGGAAGACCTGCTTGCCGAAAGAGAACTCCGCAGAGTAAATCTGGAAAAGAGCAAGCGTAGTGTCGCTGATATGTATGTGGCAGAAGAACTATAAATAATCATCATATTCGTTTTAACGCAGTCAAACCAGGATGGTTTGACTTTTTATTTGCATATAGTATAATACTCGAACGTGATTGTTCCAAAAGACACGCAAGTGTTTTATAACAAACCGTTGGTAACGTATAAACCAGGAACAACATGCATTAACATATGAAAAGAACAGATGTCAGAATGCTGCATCTTAGGCCAGATGCTGAAAAGGAACTTCGGGAGAAGTTACCCAAGATGGAATACACAGTACCGGGAACAAGAAACCTCCTTGAGGTCTATTTTAGGCTGCGATACGATGATTCAAGTAAGCTCTATATTGTTATGGGGATGAAAGACACGATCCATCCTGAGGAGGTTTCATTTTTCTGTGAAGAATACATTCCTATTACTGATAAGCGTTGGTTCGAACTTGCTACCTCTGCTGCAAGCATAGAAGAAAAAGGATTTACTTCGTATGTGCTTTCAAGAGGCAATGAACTGGAAGCGCATTTCCGTTATAGGTGTAAACGCGTGCCTTGGGAAATGGGACACAAAATATGTTACAGTATCCGAGCGCGCAACCTGCATGTTCTTTATGATGTAGAAACGAATGAATGTACTTTCTTCGGACGATCTACATATCAAGAAAAATACACGGACCAGTTATTTATCAGACACAGCTTAGGAGGGGTAGCATTTAAGAGCCACGAGGAAAGAGTAAGAGAGTTAAGAAGCAGAAACTATCACGACGATCCATTGGACCATTTTATGCGCAGTATTATCTGCTATGCGGGTGCCAGACTCAATCCAAGGACCATGGGTGATCCAAAACCAATGAGTAAAGCGGAAATGAAAGCGCTGCACAAGTCATTACGAGAGTATACACATATTATGGAACAGGAGTATGCTATTGGTACATATGCAAAACATGAAGCTTCATTCTATCCGGATCAGTACGAAAGGCTGCAAAAAGTAGTTAATAACAAAGTCTTAGAGCACATTGATGCGTCTCATAAAGGCTTCTGGAAGAAAAAACATGAAGAAATACTAGTAAAAGCAAACATGCACTTCCAGAAAATCCAATCTGCTGTGACGGAACAATGGTGGTTAGCAAAAGCATCGTAATATCTAAATTCATTCACTAAAAAACCCGCGGTTTATCCGTGGGTTTTTCTTATTTCTGAATATGTTATCAATACTCTACGCAACATTATGATAAATGCTATCAACGTCCTCATCTTCCTCTAACGCTTCGTAGAGCTGCTGAAAGCTCGCAAGATCTTCATCGGAAAGTGTTAACTCGTTCTGCGGAAGATATTGGAGATCAGCATCGGCGATACTGTATCATTTCTCGTCGAGCGCTTTTTTCACCGTGGTGAACGCTTCGAATGAGGTGACGATGCGGCACTGCCCCGCCTCCTCCTGAAAGTCTTCGATGTCCAATGACATGAGATCGTCCTCTAATTCATTGAGATCATAAGGTATCACTGATGTAATATCATTTCCTTTTACGACTTCTTTCTTGATTTTTCCATTGATCATGATGACACCCTTCTGATTGAACTGCCGGGAAACCGCCCCCGGTTCTGCCATGGTCCCGCCCATTCTAACGACGAGGGCACGGATGTTTGACGCAGACCTGTTCGTATTTGAGGTGATCGCTTTGATATACAATGCTGAGCCTGCTGGTCCGTACGCTTCGTAGTGTACCTCCTGCAGTTCCTGGCCTTCGATCTTGCCGGCACCTTTCTTGAGTGCCTTATCGATCACATCTCTTGGGAGGCTATGGTATCTTGCCTTCTGCAGCATCAGATCCAGCGCAGGATTCATATGAGGATCGTCTCCTCACTTTCTTGCTGCCATCTCGATCAGTTTTCCGATCCTTGAATAGATCTTCGACTTTGCCGCATCACCAGCTGCTTTTTTTCCTGCGATACTATGCCATCTTCCCATAACTAACGTTCTTAAAGTTAAAAGTTGAAAGTTTATAAAGTTTTAATCCGTGATGATAACATTCTTGATATCTCAAGACATTCTTTATAGAGCATTCTATATTCTTCTCACGTGAAGTATTTCCAATTATATCCTAAATGAACCATGGAACGAACTTCTCCGCAGGATCCTTTAGCGATGAAAAGAAACTGTCTCAACTCGTTGTTGGTTCTCCTTTCAAATCACTCTCATATATTATTAGATATAGAGGTGACTGCTCTCATAATCTGATCTTTATAGCTGTAATCTCTATTCGTTAGTATTATATTTCTTAAGTCTGTAGCGAGTATTTGAGATCTTTGTCGCACAAAACTGTCTTCAAATGTATTAATTCTCATATCTTTTATTTATGTTTTAAATTTTTTTGAAAAAAGCTCCTTTTGAACTTTAAGAACCTTTTTACTTTATGAACTATTTTTAAATGTGCCTTACTTTGTAAGCCCGATTCTGTTTCTCGGTGAGATTTATCTTGACCGGCTTATAGCCGATTTTGTGCACGACCCCGATGAATCGGGGCACGCTTGCAGCGGATAGGGTTTACCACTCGCCTGACATCCCTGTCAGACTGAGAACGAGTAGCAGCTCAAAGAACTGCATCTCGACGTTGCATCTTTCACCCTCAAGGGGTTAGTTTTCGTTTCTGTGGCACTTTCCTTTGTCCCGTATTCCGGGCACTCCAGCAGCCGTTAGCTGCTATCCTTTGTATGCTGTCGGGACTTTCCTCCCCGACAAGTCGAGGTGTCACCACCGTAAGGCATCTCAAATGGTACGGAAAATGACCGGTATTTTCAAGTTGAAAGCCCAAAGCGAATCTGTATCATTGAACTCCCTCTATTTTATATATGATACGTTTGTAGATGAGAACCATTTTAATTGGACTATTATTTGTTTCTGGAATACTCTTTGTGATATCAGTCATGCTGATGAGTCCGAAAGGATGACTTGGGCTTGGTATCGGTGGCGTTGCCAGCAGCAACGAGTACGGAAGCAAGAAGTCTATTGAGTCGACCTTGAAGAAAGTTGCGCTTGTGACCGGTATCATTTTCATCGCGATCGTATTGTACCTGCCTTATGTCAAATAATGACACTAACAGTAGGTTTAGCTATTTTTCATAAAAAATGCTCCACATACGTCAACAGCTAGTGAAATACTCATTGGTATTTCTCTTTTTCATATGGCTCCTTGGATTGGGGTATCTCTACTATCAGTATGTGATATCGTCTTCAGAAGCAGTGCCTACAAAAGGAGGAACATTGGTCGAATGAGTAACGGACAATATTTCTTATCTGCCGTACGTCAGAGATACAGACGCAGACTTGTTCTATCAGGGACTGCTCTATCAGGCGTGTATGAGCTATTTCGGAAGCGGATACCAGATCATCTATGAACCGGAGATGTGTAAGGTGCTTACCCAAGATAACAAGACATTTGTCATTTCACTCAATACAACCGGCACATGGTCTGACAGCACTCCGATCACCATCGACGATGTACTTTTCACGTACCAGGAAATCATCAAAGATAATTTCCGGGATATTCCCAACCTCAGAAACTATGAAAGAATAGATGTAGAAAAGTTATCTGATAACTCCCTTAGGGTAACATTCCCCGGTGCGTCAGTCGACAATTTCAATTTCTTCACCAATTATATCCTTCCGAAGCATAAGTTAAAAGGTGTGGGGTTAAATTATTATCTGACTGAATTTAAAGAGCAGCCGGTAACAAGCAGCTGCGGCACTATCAGGAGCGGACAGGCTGATGAAAGCAGTCTCGTTTTTGACGTCATGAACTGTAAATGACGGCTGAGATACTATCAGGTAAAGAAGATAGACTCACAGGAAGAACTTGCAAGATCAAACCTGGTAGATATCACCGTATCGCCGGAAAGCATCGATGGGTATAAAGACAACAGGCTGATTCTCAACAAGTACATCGGCATGTTTTTTAATATGCAGAGAGGCAGGCTCAGCATCTACGGTAGAAAGAATTTCATCGCTTTGGTCAATCACCATCTGTTTGCGGACGACACCAATCCCGGCATCATCAAGGAGAATTTCCTGTTTGATGCATTCCCGAAGGCGCTCACTGATAAGGTAGCGATAGTCGCATCGGTCGTGCCTGTCTCTGCTACCGGTCAGATCATCCTTTCAGGGATCGTTGCACCTGCTGCGATACCGGACGAGATCACCTTTGAGACACCGGGAGAGAAAGGAGAATTCACTCTTGGCGAAGTTTCTCCTGACTACACGCTGACCATCAAATCAACAAAACCATATGATAAACTCACTATTGTCGCAAATGATCAGCTCCAGGAGCAGGCAGACACCACGACGAATTCAGTAAAACTCACGCTCATACCAGGATTCAATCTCTTTGACGGTATCAACACCTACACAGTACATGGGATGGGCGATTCCAGCGATGAGGTGGCGGGAACCATCAATATCTACTATAGAGCACCGTATGCTGTCTCAAAAGACACCGCTCTGAAAGTGATCTACTACAGCGGCGATCCGCTTGTTGTGAAGCTCATTCAAGAAATCAGAACATTCCTTGGGCGGGAGTGACTGGCTGGATATTTTGACTTCCAGGGGCTTTCGACACCGGAAGAATTTGAAGGGAAACTTGCATCAAAAGAATATGATGTGACGATCAGATGAATTGACCTTGGACTCAAAAAAGACATCTCAAATCTTCTCTTAACCGATAACCCGATCATCAACCCATCACTCTATCTCAACACCAATCTCGCATCGCAGATCAACCAGTTCTTCGCTACCAGCAATCCAAGCAGCCAGTGAAGCATCAAGAGAGAGATCGATAGGCTCTATCTCAACGACCTGCCGTTTGCCCTTCTCGGCAAGGCATATTCACTGCTGCATACCAAGCCATATATTTTCCTTGATCCGAATGCAGTGTTTTATGAACACGACTACAGGAGAAAGATCCTGCACAATGTCGTCATCTCACGCAGACCGATCATCAAAAAGGAAACTGTTTTCGATTACCGTAAATTCTTCGTATTCATGTACGAAAAACTTGCAAACTAAACGAACTACAGTACAAAGTTTACAAAGTTGAAAGTCCGTAAAGTTATTGTGTTCATTTATGAACTTGAAACCTTTAACGTTTAACTCGCACGGAGTGCATGTATGAATATGTCATTGGACTGGAAGTGCATATCAAACTAAAAACCGCAACAAAGGTATTCTGCAAGTGCACCAACGAGCAGAATTTTACTGACCTTGCACCGAACACACATATCTGTCCGGTCTGCAGCGGACAGCCAGGCGCATTGCCTCTGCTCTCTCGCGAGGTCGTAGAGAAGGCTGTTGCACTCGGGACGCTGCTTGGATGCACCATCAACACCGATTCCGGATTTGAAAGAAAGTCATATTTCTATCCTGATCTTCCGATGGGATATCAGATCACTCAGCTGACAAAAGCGATAAACGTTGACGGCAATGTGCATTTTTTCATGCCCGATATCTCAACGGAAAAGACGATTAGGATCCAGCAGGCTCACCTCGAGTGCGACTCAGGAAAAACCATCCATGAGCATGGCTATGGGATACTTGATTATAATCGTGCCGGTACGCCGCTCGTGGAGATTGTCACCTATCCTGACTTCCTGTCAGACGATGAGGTGAGTGAATTCCTCAAAGAGCTGCAGCGTACATTGCGGTACAATGATATTTCTGACGCCGATCTCGAAAAGGGACAGATGCGCTGTGATGTGAATATTTCTGTCAGAAAAAAAGACGCAACCGAGCTCGGGACAAAAGTCGAAGTGAAGAACCTCAATTCGATCAGTGCCATCAAGAGAGCGATCAATCATGAATTTACCAGGCAGTCTGCACTGCTTGATGCCGGTCAGCCGATCGAGCAGGAGACCAGATGACGGGACGACGCAAAGAAAAGCTCCTATACGATGAGATCAAAGGCCGACGCCTTAGACTACCGTTATTTCCCGGAGCCCGATCTGCCAAGGCTGCATATCGGTGCGCAGATGATCAGCCGCGCCGCCAGTAATCTTGCCGGTTCTACATATGCCAAGATGAAAAGATACAAAGACGAGTACGGCTTCAATAAGGAGTTCATCAATGGACTTGTAGGGTACAAAGAGATAAATACATTATTCGAATGACTCGTGGCCGAGTGACTGGAACCGAAGCTGGTTGCTAAATACATAGTTGGTTTTGTGCTGAAATATATGAATGAGTCTCATACAGGACTTGAGTTTACTTCGTTCAACCAGGACGAATTCAGGAACTTTCTCCAGCAGGTTGCAGAAAAGAAACTTTCTGATCATCAGGCAAAAGTCGTGATGACAGCATGGCTGGCGGAAGGGGGAACTATAGATGCCATCATAGCACATTATGGCTTTGATAAGCAGGAGGTGTTTGACCTTCCTGCACTTGCTGCAGAGATCGTTGCACGCAACCCAGCTGTCGTCGACGAGTACAAAAAATGAAAAGTGACTGTCATCGGATTTCTCGTCGGACAAGGCATGAAGGCTTCATGAGGCAAATGCTCACCGCAGGAGCTCAAAGAAGCTATAGAAGCAAAGCTTATCTAGCAAAATAGACGCGTGGTTTCATGTTTATGTAGAGAGTTGCACATGCTGCGTCTGCCGGATAATACGCAGGTAAGAAAAAACAATAAAGATATTTTTTATAAGAAAAACCTCCATCACTGGAGGCTTTTTTATATCTTGCATCGTGGTATTATTCCTATGAACCAAGGAGCGCATTGGGAATAACGGTATCGATGACGATGAATGCATTGTATTTGAATCTGTCATTTGCGACATCACATCTGTTTCCGTCAGTACCGACTCCGCTGACTTCACATTGCCGTGTAAAGATATTGTTGAGATTGATACAGTTGTTGCTGTTACAGAATCCATCGACTGTGAGGTCGTCTCCGTATGTGGTACTCGCATTGTTGAATAATGCAGCTACCTGTGATGTTCTTCCCTGTGTCGGTTCCAGACCGCTGTTCAGTGATGCAAATTTACCATGGATGTAGAGCTTATGCGGGATCTCTTCTCCCTCATCACCAAGTATCAGACCATTGATAAATATGTTACCTCTGATGTACATACCAGGTATGCTTCCGCCAAGATTACCATTAGCATCAAAATTTGCATCCGGCGCAGGATCTGCGAGCAGGACATTTCCTCTGTCTACAAAGATATTGAGAGCATAGTCGTCGTCTTCCGGCATACTGTTTGAGAGCTGTACATTTTTGTTATAGACGATAAACGTCTTATTCTCATAATCACCCGAATCTGATAGATCAATCTCTATAGGATCATTTTCATTGAACGTATCTGATGAGCTGCCGATACATACGATACCATCCGGCGCACTTCAGTAATTCGACTCGTTATAGATGACTCTTCCTCTACAGAGATTTGCAGCATTTCTCTTAAGCTGATTGATACTGTTTGCAATATTCATCTTGTCTGACACCATAATCGATGATGTCTGATTTGGATTACCAAGCACTGATCTTCTATCGTTTGCGCTGAGTCCTCATTTTGACAGGAGGATATTACCAAGCACGGCTATACGCCAGAGCGTTCCGATACCTGCACTCAATGCATCACTCAGCACATATGTCCCTCCTGGCGTAACTGCAAGAAGCTCCGTTGTTGATCCTGTATTAAATCTGAATACATCATTGATATGTCCGCCGGCGTTAAGGTTGTCAACAAGTCCGGTGTGGGCAACTATCGGAAGTGTACCGCCGATAAACCCGACTCACGCGATATTATCGTAGAAATAACCGATAGGAGTCTGATTGTTGAAGTACTGGATACTGCTGACCATAGGCGCTCATGGCAGCACGCTATTGCTGAGGATATTATATCTTCTTCCCATATTGATCGAAAATGACTTCCCTTTCCATGTGTAATTCACCTGTCCGTAGACACTATAGAGTTCAAGTCCTGTATTATTAGATGAACCGGTATTGGTACATGAGGTGAACAGACCTCCGTCCATATTCAAGTCGTTGTATGATGGATCAAGTGCAGCAAGCCCGTCGAGCGTCTGTTCGTCCATCGGCCGAAGTCTTGCTCCCCATGCGTTACTGAAATAGAGTCATCTGACTTGCTTTGTACAGTTCCTTATACTACTGCCGAGTACCACCTGCGTTGCAGGAAGTGACTGTACGGTTGGCAACCGGAAGAACGATCCGGCATAGTCGTTACCAGGAGTGAAGAAATGTGCGTCAGCAAACTTTTCTCCGATAGGGTCCTGCGGAGCAAAAGAAGTGAACGAAAAATCAACTGCTGAGGCAGCTGATGACACTGCGGTGATCGCAGCAACACAGATGCACAAGATTTTTTTCGTCATAATAAGCTTTTGTATCATAAGGTAAATGTCGTCTATAATTATAGCCTTAATCCCCTCTTTTGTCAAAAAATACCATGTTTTAGTCGTCCATGCCAAAATAACTCAATATCCCGCTTACTACCTTATGTCTTTCATCGCCGTTGTCATCCATTTTCACCTCATCGCAGGCGCGCTGTATATACCCTTCCACGATCAGTTTTTGTGCCTGTTTTTGGTCCAATCCTTTCGCCATCATATAAAAAAGCTTTCACTCGTCAAGACGATCTATCTTTGCTCCATGACTGGCGCTGACATCCGATGAACGCACGTCCAGCATTGGTAATGTCTTCACTTTCACTTTCTTTCCCAAAACGATATTTTCTTCAAGCAGATGTCCCGATGTCTGTTTTGTATCCGGCGCAATAGTCACTCACCCATCGACCTGGATATCAGCCTTATCGCCGAGAAATGACAGTAAATAGAGTTCTGCTTCTGCGTGGTCAGCTTGCAGATTACCATGTATGTTCGCTTTCACCTGCTCGCCGTTCTTTGACATAAACAGGCATGTTACCTTTGCCTTACTGTTCTTTCCGACACATTGGATATCCAGCTCACATGTTGCATTGTCGACGACAAACAATCCGTTCAGCTGTCCGTTTTCCTCCACCAGAAAAGTATGTTTCACCTCGGTGCCGCGTATATGTTCTATGATCGTCTGTTCTCCTTGTATATTTCTTGTGCACATATTATGTCATCTGAGTAAATCTTATCACTTTTTGTCATTGCCATTCCTCGTGCGTGAACCGCTCTGCCAGCGGCCTGACGAAAACATCCACCTCTGCCGGCAGTCACTCTATCGTGTAGAGCGGCTTATAGACCACCATCAGCTCATCCTCATAGGCATTTTTCCCCTGAAAGAAACCTATATGCACGATCTCGTAGGTATGATCATCTCATCATGTAGATTTATAATGCCTGTATCTTTCACCCACTTTTACCATTTGCTTATCTGCATACTCATTGGATAAATAGAGATTTTGTATGGTTTTCCGGCTTTTTTACAATAGATGTCACATTTTCCATCCGAATACGTATTATACATGCAGAATACATTTTATTTATTTATCATACATCATGAAAAAATTATTTGCTATCGTATCCATAGGAGCACTTGCAGCAGCAGGAAGTGCATATGCTGCACTGCCGGCTATCCCCTCGTCAGCAGACCTTATCAGACGGGGACATGAGACAGGACTGACAAAATTTGATTCACGGTCTGCATTTAACTCTGCTGCTCCTGTAACCAGAGAACAGGCAGCAAAGATGATCACCTCATGGATCGGATCTCATCATGAACTCAATCGGTCGATCGATGCTGATGACAATGCCGGATGCACCTTTCATGATGCAGCCAGCATTGACGAGACTCTCGTATATGGTGTAGAAACTGCTTGTGCATATGGACTTTTCAAAGGCTACAAAGGAGACTTTATGCCAAAGAATTTCATCACAAGAGATGATGTGCACACATTGATGGCAAGAGCTGCAAATAAGATGCCTTCTTCGTACAGCATGCATGCCAGTAACGCACCTTCGATACATGGATCATTTCTCACCAGGGGCGAATTGCTGATAGCATTGTATTATATCAATGCGGTCGTTGAGGAACAGATAGCTGCTGACAAAGCAGATACGCTTGCAGCAGTATGAGCAGAGCTGGATAATGCAAAGCAGCTTCGGGATAACAAAGCGATACATCATTATACAGCAACACAGCAGCTGAGCTGCTTCTGTCTGCCAAACAGCACGCATCCAGTAAGCTTTGATGTCATCAGCGGTGCGGTGGTATCATGATCACTGCAGGATGTCCATGAAACAGATAAAATTCCTGCAAGTCAGCTGCTCGTTGAGCCAAAGACAGTGGAACAGATGTTTGCGCTTATTCAGGACGCCATCGACAGAGAAGCGGATAAGATCACTGTAACATATGATGAAACGCTCGGTTATCCGACAGCAATCAACATCGACTATAGCGTAATGATGGCTGACGAAGAACAGTCGTACACGTACTCAGTGAAAGTAGTGAATTAATTCATAATATATATTTACTAAAAAAGAGCCATAAGGCTCTTTTTTTTATATCCTCACGGTCGTCCGGGTCACCTTTCCGTTATCAATAGCCCTTTTTATCATAGTCTCATTCTTATTTAACTGGCTGGTTCACGTTTTAATTTCTATGAACGCGACACTACGCACCTCCCCTTCTGCCAGACCATCAAAAGCAATATAGTCCACCCCTTTCCCGAGGAATACCAGGTCTTTAAAGTTATAGGGGAAATTTGGCAGTAAGGGTGCTATTTTCTCGCTGACATAGCCAAGAGTCACCGCACGGGACTTTGCGACAGCATCTTTACGCTGCCCTTTTGTCTGCTGCCGGAACATGATCTTAGCGATCAGATATCCGATGATGACACCTGCGATAATGCCTATTATGATATACCCGATACCGTCTGACATACTGCTTGAAATAAGTGATTAAATGCATACAAAAGCATAGTATTGATTTACTTTATAGAGACAACAGAATGATTGACCTGAAGAAGTTCCGCGCGAATCCTGAACAATATATCAAAGCGACGAGCGATAAGCAATTTTCTATCGATTTTGACACTTTCCAGAAATTGGATAAAGAAGTGCTGGAGCTCAAAGCAAAGCTGGAAGCACTCTTAGCAGAAAGAAACACGCTTACGAAAGAGTTTGAAAATGCGAAAAAATCAGGTCAGAATGGCGATGATATCCTCAATAAAGTAAAATGATTGAAATGAGATATTGAGACACTGCAGAAACAGCACGATGAGAAATATACAGCATTCAATGAGATATACCTGAGAATTCCTAACATTGTCCTCGAAGGTGTCCCATATGGGGAAACTGACGAAAAGAACGTCGAAATAGAGCTTGTTGGAGAAAAGAGAAGCTTTTCATTTCAACCAAAAGCACATCGGGAAATCCTTGAAGCAAGAAACATGCTCGACAGTGAAAGAGCGGTAAAAATTTCCGGTTCTCGTTTTATCATCCTCAGAGATGGGATGGTAATGCTGGAGATGGCACTGATCCACTATGCATTACAGAAACTTTACGCAAAAGGATGGTCTCCCGCTATAGTTCCAACAATGGTCCGCCGTGATGCATTGCTCAATACCGGGTTTGTACCCTACGGTGAAGACCAGATCTACAAGATCCAGAACGACGAAGAGAACAATTCATTGTACCTTGTCGGGACGTCAGAAGTGCCGCTCGTAGCGCAGCATAGCGATGAAGTATTCACAGCAGATCAGCTGCCGAAAAGATACGTCGGGTTTTCACAGTGCTATCGTCAAGAAGCGGGGACATACGGAAAAGACGCAAGAGGTATGATCAGGCTTCACCAGTTTGAAAAGGTGGAGATGGTATCGTTCTGCAAGCCGGAAGACAGCGAAAAGGAGCACGAACTCATTCTCGCTATAGAAGAAGAGGTATATAAGGAACTTGGTATCCCATACAGAAAACTTTTCATCTGTACCGGCGACCTCGGTGTACCGGCAGCAAAGAAATACGACCTCGAAGCATGGTTTCCCGGACAAAATGGCTACAAGGAAATCACCAGCTGCTCGAACTGTACCGACTTTCAGACAAGACGCGCAAACATCAAATACAAGACAGACGAAGGAAGAGAGTTCGTACATAGCTTGAATGGTACCGTCGTCGCATCGTCACGTGTGTTAGCTGCAATCGTTGAGAACTACCAACAGGAAGACGGAAGCATCATTGTACCAGAAGTACTGAGAAAGCGGGTTGGAAAAGACGTTATTTAATTTCTTCTAATATCATGAAAAAAGACATCACCTTCGAAGAAGCGTATACCCGCCTCAAAGAGATCCATGATCTGCTTCAGAGCAGAGACATGGTGGACATTGATCAGATTATGGCGCTGCAGAAAGAGTCGAAAGAGCTCTATGTGTTTCTCGATAATATCATGAAGAAAAATGCTGACACGGCAGATATGGAAAGTATGGATGAATAATATCGTTTATCGATCCCCTCCTCTATGACAGAAATAAAAACACTCAGGAATTATGCATTTTGGTGGTTACTGACCGCGCTTATCAGCGTGATGTTTGTGGTATTGCTCGGATGATACCGGCGGCATATTCATACGACAGACAATAAACTTGCTGAATGGACTGCTCCGCTGGAAAGCATCACGGCACAGTTGCTGGCACAGTCAGGAAGCAATGATGACAGTCTGATTCGCAGCGCGATCCATGAGAGAGAAGCATTGATCTCATGACTTGATCTGACGCCGTCAGTAAGTAACGATCTGCGCCGCTATATCACCAACCTCTATACAGTCGCAGGTGCATTTGATGCTGCTAAAGCAGCTCTTCCACAGACCAATGATCGGGAGTATCTCTTCGACAGGTGAACAATCGGCCTGCTCCAGACCAACAGCTTCTTATCGGGAGATGTTCTTGCGCTCTACTCATGAAGACAGACCATCCAGGATGCGATATACTATCTTTCATGAGCAGCGATGAGCACTGCAAACCGTGAGAAGAAAACGATGAGTGAGCATAATCTTCGTGTTGCGCTGGCATCACAGATCGGTGTTGAGGTATTGGTCTGCACGAAAAGTTACGATGCATTAGCACGTGGCTGGAATAGCATCAGTGCTCTTTTCTCGTGATTGCAGGAAAGCTATGTAAGGCAGATAGCACTTATTGCCGGCTTGACCGGTAACAGTGCCACACTGCAATGCCTTACCGAGTACCGCCAGACGCTTCGTGATAACATCAATGAGATGAATGCATCTATGCCTACGGTGGCGAAACTCACTGCACTTTCCACGTCAAGACAGCGTGCGTACACTACCGATCCGCTGCAGTGTCCTATCGGCATTGATCTGTACGACGACATCGTTGCAACGCGTGATTATGAAGCAGATCTCACTGCATTGGCTGCAGAGAATTCTCTCCTTGAAAATATTTTTCGTACCGGTACCCTTTCAGCTATTGAGGAAGCATGCCAGAGTGCCGCAAACGGCTCATGAACACATAATCTGCAGGAGATGCTGTCTGTCCTCACAGGTGATCAGCAGCAGGTATATCCGCAGGGAACTCTCAGCGGCACGAGCAATACATGATCGTATATCACGCTCCCGGAAGCGACACAAAGTATCATCCATGACATTTACCAGAACAATATGCGTTATATCGATACTATGCAGCAGGCAGAACAAGATACTAATTATCGTCCGCTGCAGCGCCTGCAGCAGCTTTTCAAAGAATTCTATGGTGACACAAAAGAATTTATCCAATAATCTTTTCTCATGGTAGCATTTACTATCGGAACACTCACGATTTACCGGTACGGCATTTTCTATCTCCTCGCGTTTATTATCGGATATTTTTTTCTCTATCGGGTAGGAAAAACAAGGATGTATGAGAAATTTGATAATGCTCAGGTCATTTTGACCAAATGAGTTGACGACATCGTTCTCGCTACTGTCATCGGTATTCTCGTGGGATGAAGAATCGGTGAAGTACTGCTTTACAACCGGGAATATTATAGCCAGCATCTCAATGAGATCATCGCCGTACGGCACGGCGGCATGTCATTTATCGGTGGCATTGTCGGTGTAGTGCTGGCAATACTTGTGCTTGATAAGATGTTCAAGCTAACAAGAAAAGAGCTCGCTATTGTCTTTGATCTTTTATTGGTCGTAGTACCAGTTGGTATCATCCTCGGCCGCTTCGGTAATTTTCTCAACCAGGAGCTGTACGGTATCGTTGCACCTAGCCGGCGGCCTGAAGCGCTGACATATGTGTATACCACTGTCGACAACCTGCCAAGGATAAATACGAATCTCCTTGCACTTCTCTTCGAGTGAGTACTGATCTTCATCGTCATCCTGACTATGTTCATCAGACAGTACACTACCAGAAGAATCAATCCGGGAGCCATTTCAGTGACATTTATTGTGCTGTACTCAGTAGTCAGATTTTTCCTCGAATATCTCAGGCAAGACAGCCAATGACAGTTTTTTGGGCCTTTGACCACCACTCAACGGTTTATGGTGTTTTTCTTCCTGTTTGGCATAGCACTGCGGAAATTTGTACTGAAAAAAAGATAGACTTGACTTCCTAGAACTTTGAGTTACATTTGAATTTCTTTAATCTTAAAATTCATCGATGTGATCAATCGATATTCTATGATTTGATAAATTTAATACTAACTCTCAGAAATCATCTCAGGGTAATGAAGTGTATAATTTCCTTCCGCAGGAGACCAACAATGTTATTGATCTCTCTCGTGAAGAGTTAGCTAATACATTAACATGGTCACAGAAGAATGGAGTCAATTTGTGCGCACCAGCGCATTATCCAGACCATCCACAGCAATAATATTTACACACTAAATAAGAAATATATGAGTCGCTGAATATATAGCTGATCGTTCGATGATAATGAATACTCGTACAATCCACCAAAACAAGGTTATCACGAATACGCTTACTTAATGAATTATATCCCAAGCAGTATTCATGAGAACGACTCAGCACCGAAAATAGAAGAAGCTAAGGCTGTTGTTATCGGGCAGATTGTGACTATTCTCCAATCTGCAAAACATGAATAAATCGTTGATTACTCTCCAAACCCTTTCTCTTTAATCGCATATGCTATCGAAACGTCACCCTCCTGGGTGATTTTTCCGTTTTCGAGAACGTAGACGTGATCGACGGGGATGTAGTCGAGTACTGAGAAATAGTGCGTGATGATGATGAAAGTATTTTGATCCGTATTCACCTCCTTCATGAGTCCTGCGACGCTGCGGAACGCATCGACATCGAGTCAGCTATCGACTTCATCGAGAAAAATATACTTTGGTTCAAGGAGACGGAGCTGCAGGATCTCGATCTTTCTTCTTTCACCTCCGCTGAAGCCGACATTGAGGTCGCGCCGGAGAAAGTCACGGTCGATGGCTAACTCCGCTATGAGCGGTTCCACTACTTTTTTGAACGCCAGGAATGTGATCTGTTCACCTACCTTTGCCGAATAGATCGTGCGGAGAAACTCGAAAAGTTTTACTCCTTTTATCTCAGGTATAGACTGAAATGCGAGAAAGATGCCAAGTTTTGCTCTTTCATGCGGAGGGATCTCTTTCAGTGATGTTCCATCAAGCAGGATCTGCCCTTCAGTGATCTCATATTTCGGATGTCCCATCACTGTTAGTGCAAGTGATGATTTTCCTGATCCATTCTTTCCCAGAAGACAATAGTTTTTCCCCACTGCAAACTGCATATGCACTCACTTGAGGACTTCTTTTTCTTCCACCGTCACGCGGAGGTTGTCTATGATAAGCATTGGTTGATTCGCTGATAAAACTGCTCAAATAATAGGTAAAAACCCATAGAAAACAAGTGTATGAGACAGCTTGATTTTCACTTTCATCGGGGTAAGCTTTTGGAACACCAACACAAACAAACGCCTATGAAAAAGATCATTACGTTGTTATTGGCAATCAGGTATTATTGCATTCCACGAAAAGAACAGGTCATTGGTGTTATTCGCCACGACCCGGATCCGCTGGATGTTGAAGTTGATGCTATAGCTGAACCATTCGATTTTACGACCGGTCACTTACCCGTCTACCGGCCTCACTTCAGGGAAGTGCAACGTTACAGTGTACGGCTGTCTAATGGTGCTACAATCAAAGCTATGGCAGGCATGCATATAGTTGATGTCTCATCTCAGCTGCAGAAAGGAGTCAGGGTAAAGTTAATCCATCGCGTCTATAGTAGAGATAGCACCGGATCTGACGAATATGAAATTACTGGCATTCTTGTTCGTGAGTCACGCGTGCCAGTGAAAAAAGAAAAACCGGTCGTTTTTATCGACCAGCCATTTGAAAGTGCACCTGCCTTATAGGCAGGTTTTTTTATCCGAAGATATGCGTGAAGATATTTTCCAGCTCCTTTCTCTTTTCAGCAAATGCAGGATCCTTGATCCATCTGCTGAATTCATGATGATAAAACTCGATGGTCTCTTCAACCCCTTTTTCGTGGATACCCATATATGTCTCGATGTCTCCCTGCTTGAGTAGAAAGATGTGTTCATCATAAAGCTGGTCAATGAAGGCGACAATCTCTTTCCGCTGTTCCGGACTACTTACTTTGAGCATCTGGATAAGCGTCGGGTATCTCTTGCTTTTTGGCATATCCGCAAGCTTCTTTCTGTATTTCGACATATCCACTCTCACACCCGTCTCCTGGATGTTATCCCGGTCTCCGAGGAAATAACTCTGCAATCCAAATTTATCGAGAAATTTTTTCCATCTTCTAAATGATCACTTCCCGTTAATATTGATGAATTCGTAGTTCGTTATCTTCTTTGCCCGTGAAGGATTTGTTTCCGATAGATGGTTCAAATAATAACTGAAAAATAACTCATCGATCTCGCCTTCCACCATGATGATTTTATTCACGAAGAAGATCTTTGCTGTATTAGTGAAACGAAGTATCTGCACAAGGTTAGATTCCTGTTCGTGATAAGCATGAAGCGGTGCAACCACTCTTGTCTGACGATGGTTCATAAAAAACCTATGTACGTATTGGATGTTGTTTTCATTGATCAGCAGTGACGAGTGGGTTGCTACAATGCACTGCAGTTTCAATGCTGATCCTACGTCCTCCAAAAGAGAGAGAAGACTCTTCTGCATCTGAGGGTGCAGGTGGAGTTCCGGTTCATCAATCACAATAAGTCCATTTTCCAGGTCGTATCCGTACATGGTCGCTATAAGGAAAAGCACTGCCTTATCTCATGAAGAAATATCATCGAATCCATATCTTAATCATGCGCTATCCTCCAGATAGAATGTATAACGGCTCTGTTCGTATTCCGGTCTATAGAGTCCGAGCTTAAATCCTGTATATTCTTTCAGCAGTGCATTGATCGCAATATACTCCGGTGTACCATGGAGAACTTCTTCACTCGGTCTGTCTCCTGTAGGACACAAATGGTGATATGCCTTTGCAAGTTTCTTTTTCAGCATTTCAAATCCTATCGGCATATTTGCCTGCGAAAAGAAATTCTTATCTTCATCAATGGTCTGCAGTACATCTGATCCGTAACGGTAATGAAGGTCGTAGTACGGATTGAGGTTCCCAAGCTTTCTGTAACACCCGATAATAGCAAAAGTATTATTCAGATGGCGGATTTTCTGTGCAGGAGCTTTCGCGATGAATGTATTGAAGATCGTAATGAGATGCTGGATCGCTTCAAAGTGCTTCATATAGGCAAAGAATAGCTGTCCGACAGGATCTTCATCAAGACATGCTGTAGAGATGCTCCCTGTTCTCGTATTGATCTCACATTTCAGATGAAGCGATTGACGCTTCATGATATCCTCCAGGAGGATAGTGCTGTCAAAGCGGATAGGAATAGTAGAATACGTTCCCAGCATCTCATTGATCTCCTTTGCATGACTTAAGATGAAGGCTGCATTTTCGCGATCCAATGTCGAAAGAAAAAGTGATACGATGATGGTACTCGGCTTTTCGGGGGTATCGTTATGCGGATGCAAGCCTATGACCGGATGTGCAAGCGGCATGATTGTCTTGTCATAATTTATAACGTCTCCTCTTGTAAGATATTGATCCTGAAAAGAATAGCGGTCAATCATACCGACACGGAACATGTAGTTGATGATCGTCAGAAAATTACTCTTTCATGATCCATTCGGTCATATCAAAATATGCGTATGGGTATCATTTGTTCAAACCGGAAAAGTCACTCCCTGCTCCTTTGCCAGATCAGCAATGTATGGGAAGCTCAATAAGTTGGAAATTTTAATGTTATGAATCTTCATAGAGTCCGCGTGCAGCTACTAAAAACCGACTGTTATAATGATATCCAAAACCGCTAAAAAAGCAAAAATCCAGACATACAAAAAACGAGTAACTACCTAGGTAATTACTCGTTTTATGTGTTTGCTAAGGAAAAAACTATTTTTTCTTAGCGGCGCTTTTTTTCTTAGCAGCTTTCTTAGCTACCTTCTTTTTAGCAGGTGCTTTTTTCTTAGCAGCCTTCTTTGCTACCTTCTTTTTAGCAGGAGCCTTTTTAGCAGCTTTCTTAGCAGCCTTCTTTTTTGCAACAGCCATCGTCTGTGCGTAAGTTAGGAAATAAATTTGTAGTGCATCGATGAATATTTCATCATCAGTAGAATAGATAGAAATAATTTGAAAAAATGCAAGAGTAAATTTAATTTCTTACAAAATATTTTTTACAAATCGTCATCAGATGATCGCTGCAGTTTCTGTTCTTAAAATATTTTCACCGAAAGAAATTTTTTCTACGCTCATATTCTCGAACATTTTCTCTTCATCGGTATGTCGTCATCCTTCAGGTCAGACCATCAATATAGAAGATTTGTTCCCTCTTTTTATGTCATCGTTTTTCACTCTTCACATCACACTTTCACCATGCTGATGTGCAATAAAAATATTCTTTCACTCGCACAATGAAAAAATATTTTTTTCAAAAGATGTCGAGAGATTTTTTCGTCATCGTGATTGTTCAACAGCTTCAAGAGAAATTTTTTCTAGGCGTTCCATCTTCGATGCAGAAATTTCTTTCAGCACTGAATGCTTTGCAGGGAAAAAAATAAGATGTTCCACACCAATTTCGGTACACTTCTGTACGATCAGTTCTATCTTCTCAAACTTATTGGGAAGAGCAATAGCCAAGTACTTACCTCATATTTCAACCGTTTTCTCCTCTTCATAGAGCGCTTTTGTCTCTATTTTTGCTTTTTCTAGTGAAAAAATTTCACATACTACTCTCTTTTGATCCCATTGCACCGCTATCTGGTCTCATTTTTTTGCGCGCAACACTTTTGTAAGCTGATAAATCACTCTCTCTTCAAAAATAATTATTTTTTCATCTTCACGATGAAACGCTGTGATAAAAAGCTGCATGATACGAAGTGATTTCAGATAAAATAATAAGAAATTGCGTAGGGTATGTTTTCTATTGTCCCTGACCTACTCTCCGATCAATCGGTTCTAACCCATGCTTTTCCAGATACGCATTCGCCTGGCTGAAGTGTTTACTACCGAAAAAACCTGAGTGTACTGAAAAAGGAGATGGATGTGGTGATTCGAGCACTAAATGCTTATTTGTATCGATCAATGTTTTTTTCCCTCTGGCAAAATTACCCCGGAGCATGAAAACAACATGTTCTTTCTGTTCACTGATCGTTCTGATCACTGCGTCGGTGAACTGCTGCCAGCCGAGCTGCTGATGTGAGGCCGGTGTGTTGGCGCGTACTGTGAGGATTGCATTGAGCAGTAGGACTCACTGCTCTGCCCGATAGGTCAGGTCACCTGTTGTCGCTGCGGGGATACCGAGATCAGACTCGATTTCCTTGTAGATGTTTTTCAGTGACGGCGGCAGCGGAATACCTTTTGGTACGCTAAACGACAGACCCATCGCCTGGCCGGGTCCATGGTACGGATCCTGTCCGAGGATGACTACCTTTACGTTATCGAAAGGGGTTGTATTGAATGCATTGAAAATAAGGTTTGCCGGCGGATAGATCGTATGCTGTCTCTTCTCTTGGACAAGCTTTTCTTTGATTGCACCAAAATACTCCTGAGTAAACTCATCCGCTAAAACCTTCTTCCGTGAATCGTCAATTTTTACTTCACTCATGAGGCTATTATAGTATTTATCTTCTCCGGCGCAATAAAAAAATGAGGTCATACGACCTCACTTTATACATATGTTATATACCTTTTACGCATGATTAACTGATCTGCTCATGATTGGTCGGATCAATAGACATATCTTCTGTGCTGGTGTCTTCCCCCTGTTCTTCGAGGGTCATACCAACGATAGCCTCTTCTTCCGACAGCGCATCGAGCTTTGATTCATCTTTCACTGCATCGCGGTTGATGTAGACGAACATCGGCATGATCATCGGCACACGTCCGATATTCTTTTCGATGAACTCTCCAAGCTCGTCTTTCATCGTCTTGAGGATCATCTTCACGTCTCCGGTATTTTTGAGATGGTGATAGTATTTCTTTTTTGCAAATTCCACGATGTCTGTATGAATCTTCTGCACTTCTGACGAGTAGACAAACCCGCGTGACTCGATCTGGATGTTTCCGACGAGCTCCTTCGTTTTTGTGTCCACCTTGAAGATGAGTGCGAGGACTCCGTCCTGCGACATGATCTTACGCGCCTTGATCACGTATTCACCCGAGAGATGACCCATACCAAGACCGTCAATCATCACGACATCAAGCTTCATCTGGTTTTTTGCGAGTACGACCTTGTCGTCGTACATTTCGATCACACTACCGTTCTTTTCCGGCATGATGATGTTTGCATCAGGTATACCCATGTCGAGACCGAGTGCTCTGTGCGAGTATCTTTCTGCAGCAGGCATATAGTATGGCAGGAAGTATTCCGGCTTCACGAGACCGAGCATGATCTTGTGATCCTCTGCTCCTCCGTGTCCGCTGGCATGCACGTCCATCGCATCGTTGGTGATAAGATTGATCTTCTTGATCACGAGATCATTGATCATCTTTGAAAACTGTGACTCATTACCCGGGATGGTGCTTGCCGACATCACGACAGTGTCACCAGGTCTGAGCTCAAAATGCGTATGCTCTCCTCTTGCAATACGTGCAAGCGCTGAAAACTCTTCACCCTGTGCTCCGGTAGAGAGTAATACTACTCTTTCATCCGGTAATGTATCTATCTCATTTGCATTGATAAGCTTACGTACTGTCCCCTTCGGAAACTGGATATATCCGAGCTGCTGACAGATCTCTACGTTGTTGATCATCGATCTTCCTGACAGGAACACCACTTTGTTATGTTTCACCGCACTTTGGATAATCTGGATGATACGTCCGACATTTGATGCGAACGTTGCGATCACCATACGAGATTTTGTTCCCTTGATGATGTTATCAATAGACTCTCCTACTCTCTTCTCTGAGATGGCGAAACCAGGTTTGTTTGCACCGAGCGAGTCACCGATATAGAGTTTCACTCCTTCGGTACCGATACGAGCGATCTTTGAAAGATCTGCCGGTTTATCGATCGCAGGTGTATGGTCGATCTTGAAGTCTGATGAGTTGAAGATCAATCCCTTTGGCGTATGAATAGCCATCGCCATCGTTTCCGGGATGTTGTGATTTACGTGCACGTATTCGATCGTAAAGCACCCGAGTTTCACGATATCCTTATTCGGATCAATGATCTTTGATTTGATCCTGCCGAGTTGCTTCGGATCTTCAAATGTCTTTTTCACGATACCGAGGGTCAGTGGCGTCGTATAGAGCATCGGATAATCTAATGCCGGTAGGATATGACGAAGCGCTCCGACGTGGTCAAGATGGCCGTGAGAAAGTAATATTCCTCTGATCTTGTGCTGGTTTTTCTTCAGATATGAGATATCCGGGATGATGTAGTCTGCTCCGAGTGTTTCTTCAGCAGAGAACTCCATACCCGCGTCGATGATGATGATATCATCCTTATATTCGATGAAGATACACTGACCTACCTGCTCAAGTCCAAGCAGTGATCCGATCCTTACCGGGATCTCTCCGGTGTATTTCGGCTCATCGTAGTTAGCGGTATCCGGCTTTGGTTTCCTTGGTCCCATCGGTCCTCTTCCGCGTGACGATGGTCTCTTTACGTTGTTTTTCTTGTTAAAATCAATATGTACGTTTGTAGAAATGGTTGATTCTTCCATTCAAATGTAATATAAAATATAAAATTTATAAAGTTTATAAAATCAAAGTATTTTCCATTTTTAATTTTATGAATTTTTAATTGGCATGTTGTGAACTGAGTTTCTTACAAATTTAAGAAAGCAATGCCTCGAACGTCGTGTCCCGATTATTTCAGAACCCACTGAAGAATATCTACAGAAGCTGATAGCAAAATGCAAGCCTCGCTCTGTTCTTGAAATTGGAACTGCTGTAGGATATAGCGCTTGTGTGATTTCCAGAGAAATTGCATCGTATAACGGCATTATCTACACATTTGAGGTAGGATACCGAGATTATTTGAGTGCTGGTTATCATTTTCATACAGCACACGCATACAATGTCGTTTCATATCACGCCGATTTTCTGGACGCAGAACTCACTAAACTGGGAATAGAGAAAATCGATATGATACTGGTAGACGGAAGGAAAAATCAGTACAAGGAGTATATCCTTAAGGTTTCCGACTTCGTGGCTCCTGACGGGGTCATCATTATAGACGACGCGATCAAGTTCGCTCACAAAACAACTCCATTATATGACTTTCTTTCAGAAAATCAAATCGAATATGAACTGCATAACCTTGACGAAGACGATGGAATAATCGTAATATATAATGCAGGAAGACAGCTGAATACTAAAAAGCAGGCATAAAGCCTGCTTTTATATTATGGTATATTTTTTACATTCGGAGAGATATCGTAGAGATAACGTGAGTGTGATCCTCATTGACAAGCGAATGTATACTGATCAGCTTGGTATTTATATAATTTTAATTCACATCTATCAGGATCTGAAGTGTTTTCAAGCTGAGTAACCAAATCATAGGTATTCATAGGAGTATCATAAGGCGCGAAGTATGCATATCAATAAGATCACTGTGTCCGCGGAGGGTAACCATCATTTCTTGGATCAACAGGAATTGATGTCATAAGTCATGATATTTGTGGTATCCAAGGCTGAGCACTGGTACTGCTTACAGCATTACCCGCATTGTATCCTCATGCAATTGATGGATATTTACCATTATCAAGTACATATATTTCAAGAGCGTTATAGATAGTTCTCAAATCAGCTTTTCTCTTCGTATCTCTTGCTCTCCCCTGTACCGCTTGGAGTCTTGGAACGAGGGCTGCCGCCAAAATACCTATTATCACGATAACAATAAGCATCTCTATCAGGGTAAATGATTTCTTTTTTCTTAAGCACATACGATACTATTTAGATATTAGCGAAACAATAGCAATATCTTTTGCATACTCAATTTATCTTACTCCATATAAATGATATGAAGCTGTCACTTTGTCGTTACTCAATTCTTGAATGATGTTTTAATTGTATTCATTTCTCAAGGATTGTCATATCCATTTCCCACACCTGCTTCAACTGGCCATCAGCGATTGCATACATTATACGCGCCATCTCCGCCATGAGAATTCACCGATCCGTCATCTTCCATCCTTGCTGCGACAAACATCTGCGACGTAGTCCTTGAATGACCAAATAAGTATCCATGGTATGCAAAATAACCATTCCATGTTTCACTATTAAAGTAATAGTATCATCCTGTTGTCCTTCGGCGACTTCATCGATTATTAAAATACGGAGTTCTGCACGGTTCATTTGATGCCATCGACGGATCATTGGGTATAGCGTTAAGGTATCCACTCTCAAGATCAGCAAGTTTTACTGCATGTTTACCATTTGAACCATAAAACAAAATTAATGCACTTGAAATGTCTTTCAATGCAGTCAGCCTTGCTGTATTTCTTCATCTTGCCTGAACTGATTGGAGTCTAGGTACAAGTGCGGCAGCCAGTATTCCTATGATGACAATGACAATAAGCAATTCAATAAGCGTAAATGCTTTTCATTTTTTCGTTTTGCGCATTATATCACTATAAAAAAAAGAGCATTTGTTTCAACGCAAACACTCTTATCATTATTACTTTCCTCCCTATTCTTCGGTCAATGTGGTCAAATCAATCTTCTCACCCTCAAGCTCCATCTTGTCAATAGTCTTTGCAATAAACGGATCAACATAAAGCCGGTACTTTGCGTTGGTAAAGTCTTCATCATCAAGCGCTGACGCAGACTGCACGAACGCAACGATCTGATTGTTATACTTGAGCAGGTAGTTGAGTGCGCCTCCCTGATCCTCTGCTACCTTGATCGACACTTCGTCCTTATCGTACTCACCGGGATAGTCGATGATAAATGTTGAGACTTCTGCATCGGCATCCTGATATCTCATTGGCTCCCCTTTTGTAGCCATAAGGTTGATATGAGACTTATGCGGCTTTGCAAAACAGATATAGAATTTCCCCTCGAGAAGATAACCGTCGTTCTGCTTTTGTACATTTACTGCCATGATCTAATTACAAGTTTATAAAGTTAAAAGTTTATAAAGTTCATAAGGCATGTATACTTTCTACCTTATGAATCTATAACTATAGTTTATTGGAAGAAGTTTGGATTGATCAGTCTGAGTATTGCTCCCGAGGCACCGAGTATCGCGAGTCCGATCACCACTTTCATCAGGAGTTTCTTTCCTCATGCAGCATTTCCTGTCGTCCGCATCACGCCTCATACGATGATCATCATGAACGAGACGATAAGAATCACTGTTACTACAATCTTCGAGAGTCCTCCGATCAGATCAGTGAATGCGGTGCTTGTGGTCGAACCCGATCCCGTATTATCTTTATTGATACACTTCCCGATGAACGGCACATTAGTATTGAGTTTTACTCATCCGTTCATGACGCAGTCACAGTATGCCTTATCTCCTTTGGTATTAGTCATACATGCAGCATGTTCTTTTTTCTTTGACTCGATGCTATTGATGTTTTCCACTGATCCTTTGGTTTCGGCATCCGGATCGGTACCGACAGGCACGGTGAGAGTAGCTCCGGCAAAAAGAGACGGAAGTAACAGCATTGCAGCGAGGAAAGCAAGCAGGATTTTTTTCATCAATATATAAGTGAGATAAATTACATCATACTCATGAGGATATCGTTGAGCATCTTCCCATCAACCACTGCCTTGTGATCGGCCATGATCGCTCATGTGATCTTTCCGCGTCCGGTCTTGATATCATCGATACCGAGAGATGTGATAGTCTGCTCCACAAGTGTACGAAGCTGTGCTTCACTCATCATCTCCGGTACGTATTGCTGCAATACTGCTATATTGCTTTTCTCCATAGCTACATCCTCAGTCTTCCCTGCTTTTTCCAGGAACTCAATCGCTTCATTTCTCGACTTGATCTCTTTTTTGATGATACTGACCACATCGTCATCACTCAGGTCTTTCTGGATCTCTATCTTCTTATTTTTCAGCTGCGCTACAACATAGTTCAATATTCCTTTCTTCGTTTCATCCCTGTCTTTAAAGGCTTGTTTATAGTCGTCAAATACTTTTTGTTCAAGGGACATTTCGCATAGATAAGGGTAAATCTGTTTCGTTTACCATAGCGAAAACCCAGTCTATTACAAGCAAAATATATCTTACTCTGATGCATATCAATCAAAAAAGGCCCGCCGAAACGGACCATTTTTGGTGCTGGAGAGGAGACTCGAACTCCCAAGCCGAAGCATACGCACCTCAAGCGTACGTGTATACCAATTCCACCACCCCAGCATGTTAATTTTGGAATGTTGCAGATTGCAAATGGTGGTATAGAGCTATGCTCCCCCGGCGTAAGAGATACTATAAGGAATTGTTATGTGATTTCAATAGGGACTGTTTACTGGCATTCCCATCACCTTTCAGTGTGAGAACTTCATTGATGAGCCCTTACCTGATTTCCTCACGACTGTTCTTTATTGTACCACATACTTATACCATCATTTGGGGCACTAGCTGCAGGATAACAATAATATCGGTATGCATATGTTCATGCAACCATACTGGTTGTCATATTATTGAGAGGATCAAGCGGCACTGCCGTCATCACTCCCTCTGTAGCAAGAAATGAGATGAATGAAGGAGTTGACGTATTCCCTGAAAGTGAACTGAAATCCCATCCTCATGGGTCATTTCCTCAGTAATAATTTTCACTCATTTTTACATATCATTTATCTGCACGATATATATTTAGTGCATTATATATCTGATTCATGTCTGCTGCTCTTCTCGTATCTCTTGCTCTCCCCTGTACAGAAACAAGCCTCGGAACAAGCGCTGCAGCCAAAATACCTATTATCACGATGACAATAAGCATTTCAATGAGCGTGAAACTCTTTTTATTTCTCATAAAAGATTATGCTAAAGATAGTAAATATTAATTTCCCGTTCTGTAACTTACTGCCCAATAATACGCCATGCACGCATCAAATATATCAATCATGGTACCGGTATCTGAGCCCGTAGGAGCATTCTCCAGTTTTACATAGAATGCATATTTATTTGCATTAGTAAGATTAGTTGCACAACCATAATATGTCACTATGTCCCAGTCTTTTCTCCGGTATCCATAATTTGTAGTTGGTGTTTGAGGATCCAGCGGAACACTTGTCATATAACCCGTAAGTTCTAGATAAGCGTGCGTACCTGTAGTGATCCGACCTACAGAAGCCGGTAAACTGTTACGATCACCATATTTTATCTGCATTGCGGTATTAAGCTGATTAAGATCAGCTTTCCTCTTAGCATCTCTGGCTCTTGATTGCACCGATTGCAATCTTGGTACGAGTGCAGCTGCAAGTATACCTATGATGACTATGACTATAAGCATTTCTATAAGTGTAAATGATTTCTTTTGTTTCATATTTCGAGAAAAAAGTAAATCTGTTTAGTAGTATAGAAAATGAAGAGAGACGCAAGGAGTTCTTTTCGTATAGTTATTCATACTGGTCAATACCTGTGAGCAAAATGCTACTCGATAAAGAAAAGACCCGCTTTCGCGAGTCTTAGTATATTTAGTATATAATGATTTACTTCGTTGCTTTTTTAGCTGCCTTGGCTGCTACCCCTTTGAGCTGGTAGATACCTTTATCTACCCTTTCGAACATATCTTTGTACTTCTGGAGGTTGAGGAGGACAGTATTTGGGCTGACCATCTTCTCCTTGAGAAGCTCTTTCGATATCTCCTTCACGCTCATTGGTCTTCCGTTCTTCTTGAGGATACGGGCGATGATGTCTTTTACCACACCTCCTTCGATACCCCATTCTCTGAGACCATAGATACCAAGACCCATATTGACGAATGTTTGATTGTTCTTCACGAGTTCATTGTGAACTGTTGTTACTTTGATAGCCTTTGCCGGGAACCGCTCCATGATCTTTGAAGGGATTTCCTGGAAGTGCATTGGCTTATTCACTTTTCTCAGCACATACATAATCTTTAACTTGATGGTCTTCGGATGTACGTCTACAAACTCCTGGAGACCCACCTTACCATCGAACACTTTCACTCCTCTGATGACATTGAAGAAGTTCGTGTAGAATAATGTATTGGTGAGGTATGTGATGTTAGGGTTCTTTGCCTGGAATTCACCTTTGAGTTTTTCGATGAACTCATAGATGTCTTCTGACTCTTTTCTCTTTTCAAAATAGCTGTTTACGAAGAGTGTCATCTTTGTGAGCAGGTCTTCAAAAAGCGGATCTTTATAGAAAGCCTTATAGAGAAGCTTGTTTCTCTTGAGGTAATTGATATCGAAATCTGATACGAGGATAAGCTTGAGCTCCTGCGGAGTGAACTTGAAAATCCCTTTGTTCACCATTTTTTTGATCATATCTTCTTCTGAAAGGAGTCCGCCCGACGTATCGAGCGTCTTCTTTGCCTCTTCAAGCACTTTCACGTACTTGTCATTGCCAACGATGAGTCTTCTAAATCTCATCAGCGCCTGAGTCTCTATTTGTCTCACACGCTCTCTTGTCATATTGTAGTCCTGTCCGATTCTCTGGAGAGGAATTTCCTTGCCTGTCAGGAGTCCAAATTTCTTACACAGCACGAGCTGTTCTTTCGGTTTACAGTATTGTAAGATATCCTTAATGTTCGTGCTCTCGATGTCGACCTTAATTTTTTTGTCATCCATCTTTATGTTGAAATTCATGGCAAGAGGTTGTTTAAAAGGTAAAAACGATCTCTTGTAAGTTATTATTACGCATTTCATTTTTGATGTCAAGCACAAGTTCCGAAATCTCATGCGTTGGCGGTGGCGATGATGTACGTAATGCCCTACAAGATACTGATGCGTTAAAAACACGATAACAGGTTGCAATATTTTTACTGATTGTGAGTATTTTCTTTACAAAATTATCCAAAGAGTATACTATTTCATCTTACGTTGTCAATGCAAAGAGTTGGCATGGAATGCGGGATATTACTGTCCTACCTTAAACACAATCACATCTCACTCATGCACAATATACTCTTTTCACTCGAGTCTCAAGTATCATTTTTCTCTTGCCTGCGATCGTCATCCTGCGTCGATAAATTTATCATATGAGACAACTTCTGCTTTGATAAATTTCTTTTCAAAGTCAGTATGGATCACTCATGCTGCTTGCGGCGCACGTGATCACTTCTCGATCGTCCATGCACGCGTCTCTTTTTCTCCTGTCGTGAAATAATACATGAGACCTAGGGTATCGAACGCAAGTGCAATCATGTCATCAAGCGTCGGCACATCTTTTCACGGATGCATGTCTTCGATAAACTCTCTTCTTTCTTCCGGAGAGAAACCGAGCATCTCTGATTCGATCTTTGCACAGACGATAGCAACAGGACGTTTCAATTTTTCTTCAAACTCTTTTTTGATAGCCGAAGCACTTGCGAGTTCGTCCTGCGAGACATTGACTGCATAGACGAAGGGTTTGAATGTGAGGAGGTTATAACTCCTCAGCAAGTCTAGCGCCTCACCGCTGAATTCGTCCTTCACCTCATATGCAAGCTTTCACTGCATCAGCGCATCATATATCGTCTTCAGCACCGGATAGAGCTTTGATGCTTCCGGGTCTTTTGACTTTGCCTTTTTTTCCATCGACGGGAGTTTCGGCTCGATCTGTTCGATATCAGACATGATCAGTTCAGTGTTGATGATCTCTACATCACGCAGCGGATCAACCGATCACTCGACGTGCATCACATCGCTGTCATCAAAATGGCGAAGCACCTGCACGATCGCATCCGTTTCACGGATATTGGAAAGGAACTTATTTCCCAGTCATTCACCTTTCGATGCACCTTTCACAAGACCTGCAATATCGACGAATTTAATATTTGCATACACTTTTTTCTGCGTCTTTGATATTTCCGAAAGCTTATCAACTCTTTCATCAACCACATCTACGATACCGACATTCGGTTCGATCGTACAAAACGGAAAATTTGCAGCATCGGCTGCATATGTCTTCGTGAGTGCATTGAACAGCGTTGATTTACCCACATTCGGAAGTCCTACTATTCCTATCTTCATCAGGATTTGCTAGTAACAAAAAAGAGTCATAACGACTCCTTTGAGTATATATATTCATCAGACGATTACAATTCTACTTCCTTGATGTATCATCGTGCTTCTTATGCATCCATTTCTTTGCATCATCTAAATGTCATGGCTGAATATTTGTTGCAGACAGCATATAATCATCAATATCCAAATCGTCTTGCTCAGCTGATGATAGAACTTTTACATATGGATGCTGGGCGTCTTTCGTTATGCCTTCCCAGCCAGGAAAAGTTGCTTGCTTTGCCTTAGTTGCCATTTGCATTTGTTTCTGTGCGTTATAGAACGCCACAAGAGAAGGAATATTTCTGAACAACGATCCAAACATCTTTTTTATGTGTGCATCTTTTGTCACTTCGTAGGGCAGTTTTTTGAGTGCAGTAATGAACTGATCAGGATGACCGCTATGATCATAATATTCACGTAATGACTTTTTAATCTTTTTCAGCGCCTTCTCTATCTTCTCTTCATATGCTCATTTTTCAAACCTTGCTATATCGCGAATTGCCACTCTCCGTATATTTGCATACAAGATATGATCATCTGTCATTCTATTTCCAAAGATGCTTTCTTCTATGTAGTTGTTTGTTTTTGAAAGCGAATCTTTGTGAAACACCGCTTTTATTGCTTTTTGTGTTTCATCAAGGGCAGCATCAGTCTGCGGTGAAATGATGATAGTCTTTGAGATATCACCTCCGAAAGGCAGCTCCGCTTCGTTATTATTTCTATGAGTATGTGATGCTGTCATGATATACTATGATGAAATGATACTGTTCTATGCACTGAATGACGTATATCTGTCCTGCTGCAAATCTTTACTGGTCTTTGCTCATACTTTCAGATCTGTTATTTTGATCATACTGATGAGCCTGTTTCTTTCAAGGATCACTTTATCATCAGTGAGATTTTCACGTGTGCGTTTTTCTCTGAGATACGGCACCATGACAGTGTTGAAAAGTTCTTTGATGGATGCCACTGCCCTGGCGATAAGGAGCTGCTTATTACGCTCAGGGCCCCCAGGCATCTGAAGTTCTTTAAATGCTGCTGTTCTGGTAAGCAGCTCATTCCGGAGACCTTTGAAAAGAGTCTTCTCACCCTTCGCGCCGATCATAAATGTTTTTGCCTCTTCATAGAGCGCATCAACTTTCTCCCATGACCTTTCTGCCACTTGCCTGTGGTCAACGCTCGCAGTTATCTTACAGTCTATCTTGCTGCCGGCAGCGAAAGATTTCTGCAATGCAGCAATCTTTTCCGGCGGCAATGTGCAGTCACGTATGAGGAGTATCTTTTCCGGCGATTGATATTCAGCCGGATGAAGCCATTTTTCTTTGACATCAATGACTTCTTTCTTTTCTTTTGCAGTAATTTTTCTCTCTTTTTTCTCTATTGTCTTTTCTGTTGGCTTTTCAGGCGGAAGTTCATTTGATGATCTTGCTTCACCGTTTCTTTTCCAATTCGCAAGCCTGTATCTGTATGAGATATTATCCTTAACTACTCTTTCTGTCTGTTTCCGTCATTCAAATTGTATATTACTGACACCGAGTGCAGCAGATGCAAGCATCAACGCAAGTTCAGTGCTTGAATTATATGTACTGTCCACTGCAACCTCAGCTTCTGGGATAACATGTTGCAGACCCCTTTGGATGTTGTTTATGGTATGCTGTCACAATGCGACACGATCTGCAGGCAGAGCATTCCCCTGCGTATCTTTCCCTATCAGGTTATCAAGCCACCGCACCGGTCATTTACCCGGAAGATAATTCATGGCGCCATTTTTCCAGTCAGTATATGTAGCAAGTCATTTTACTATTTCTGCAAGATTTGTCTGAACAACGTTCTGCGGTGATACTTTCAATAATACTTTCTCCTGTGAAAGCTTGTTTCTTATTTCAGGAAATTTTTTCTGCATTTCAGAAAACATATCTTTCCATACAAGATCCTGTGGAATATCCTTCATCTCAGCACGTCTCCACAATCAAACGTCCTTGCTTTCTGCAGGACCCTCTTCGCTTGGGAGCTTTTCTCCAAATGCCATATGGCCTATGATGATAAGGTAAATATTGCCTTATGATAAGTATATCCACTCCCCTGATTTCTGTCAAATAATTGTCTCAAGGTACGGCTTGGCTTGCAATTGGAGCTGTTTTTGGTAGAAAAGGCAGAAGCGACACTCATTTTACCTCTTTTTCTGCTATATGGTAATCCTCTACGAGATCATCAAGATATTCTTCCTGATCATGACCATCCTGATAGCCATTTTTTTCCTGAGATGAAATTATATCCTGCCAAGCGAAACATTTGCATTCATGGGTAAAATCCTGCTCCCGCTCTACCTTATCATGGCGGGTATCATGATAGGATACATCTTTGCACAGGTAATGATCGCCAGGGCGGAAGAAGACACTACACCTTCACGCATTTACGTCAAAGCGTTCACGATAGGGATGGTACTCGGTATCATCGGTGCTTTGCTTTATATTTTCATAGGTCAGTAAGATGAAGAAACTTTTATTGGCTGCAGTCACCATAGGTGCGATCCTTACCGCCGGCTGTACCATATGATGAGGCAACAAGACCACTATCTCGTTTGACGGGCTCGGCATGGAGATCTCTGCTGATTACGTAAGCGTAAGTTCGTCCCAGGTAGATAATTATCAGATCATCAATAAGATCCTGAAAGCATATAAGTTTGAGAACAAGTCACTGATCGTTGCAAGAAGTGCGTTGACCACTACAGCTAATGCACACGAGTACGCTACAGCATCAAAGGAAAAGCTTGCTCAAGCTATACCGGGGTATGAGCATCAGGACGACGGCACAAAGCAGTTCGAATGCGGCGATACAAACGTCCAGTGATATACACACTCGTTCGCAGTCAGTGATCCTGCCGGTCAAGACAACGCGGGAAAAACATATATCATCCAGTACTACTTCATCGCGCAGGGAACACCGTATATCATCTCCCAGGCAGACCGCTCTTCGTCACACTACTCTGACTTTACATCAATGCTCAATTCACTACATTGTAGCTAACTAACACACAATATAGTTCGTAAAGTAAAAAAGTCATAGATACGTACATGCAGCCGAATCAACTTTACAAACTTTATACACTTTTAACTTTATTAACTAGTCAGACGTGATGGCGAAAAAAGAAATCGCAGTGAAACTCGGTAACGAACCAAACAATAACACGTGATGGCAGGTCTTTGCCAAGGCAGGTATCGGACTTGCAGTCGGCGTAGTTATCGCGTTCCTCATTTTCATCATCCTGTTCCTCGCGAGCAGCATGTTCACGCAGGCACTGAAAAGCACCATCAACAGCCCGGGTGTAGCGAACACTGTCAATCCTCTGCTGCCGCTTGTCTTAGTGATCATTGCATTTATAGCAACATTTGTCGGAAGTGTGATCCTCAGCGGACTTTTCAATCTGTTCTACAGCAATAAATACTATGATCTCGGCAAGACGTTCAGCGTATCGCTCCTGACAAACATCTTCCTGTTCTTCCTGATGATCCCGCTCTACATGATGTTTTATCAGAACATCAATACACTCTTCTATATTTTAGGATTTCATATCATCTTCGCGATCTTCATCAGCTATTCGCAGGGTGAGTTTGTGACCAATCCAAACTATTCCGCGTCGCATATGATCGGTTCGATGATTGGTGCGGTGATCTCGATGGTTGCATTTGCTGTCATCGCGAAGTGACTTCAGGGAAACCAGAACATGCTGCTGATACCTTCTATCCTCGGGTATATGCTGATACCATTCTTTCATTCGCTCCGGGAGAAGATCTACTACAAGTTCTTTGAAAACGGAAACAATTTTCTCTTTCTTCCATCACTCAGTGATATCATCTCTTCGGAAGAAAACGTGACGACTAACGACGACATAACGGTAGAGTCATAATATAACTACTTTTTCATTGTATTGTCCATGCTCAAGTTAAAGGCATTCCGCCATCTTTCATTTATGAAGATACTGATCGGTGTGACACTCTTATGTGTCGCATTTTTCACTATCAATGTCTATGAAGATCCGGGAATCGGCATCACACTGATTCTTTTCTGACTGTTTTTCATCTCACGAGGAAGCAGTTTTTTTCTGTTTATGCTGCTGCAGAGTCTTTTTCATCAATTCCCGCTTTCAGAACAGAAGAAGCAAAAGGAAAGCTACAAGCTTTCGCTGCTCTTTGGACTCTATATTCTCATCAATATCATTCTCCTGATTCTTGAAAAACGGACGAAATGGAATGGCTTTATGCTGCTGATGGTATTTGTCATAGGACAGGTTATTTTATTTGTGCAGCCAAAACATGAACGTTAAAGAGAAAAGCGCTTCAGTGCAGGAAATGGAAGAGACAATCATCAGTCAGCTGCAGGGTGTCTACGATCCGGAGTTTCCGCTGATAGATATCCGAACGATGGGATTGATCTATACGATCACGATCGATGAAGAAGAGAAAAGCATACACATACTTATGACGCTGACATCACCGAGCTGTCCGGCCGGTGAGATCATCGAACAGATGATCCGCAATGCGATCATTAGTGTGTATCCGGAATATATGCTGGAGATAGAGGTGACTTTTGAACCGCCTCGGACATACGAGATGATGAAAGACGATGATTTGAAAAGAATGTTTGAATAATAATTTTTTATTCGTTTGAATGCGTTTGATGCAGGTAAAGATATTTATTGCATTGGTCCTTGGGGCTATATGGGTGATAGCCACCGCTGAAGCATCGCAGACACAGGTATTTCTGCAGATCGTGGAAAGCGGAACGGTGCTGACAGGGACACATAACACATGAACAATTGTACCGCCATCTGACACCACAGGATCATGGTGATATGCCGGCGGAAAAATGCCGATCCTCGTGACCACCGGCTTCGGAAGCCCGACACTTACCGGCAACGATGTGTTTACCGGAAGGAAAGCATGACCGTATATGACAGGTGACCGTGAACTCTACAGCGGATACAAGTGGGCATACGAACAAGGCATCACGTATAGACCAACGTTCGATGAGAAGGCGCTGTATGGAACGCCTACCAGAGCGGATCTTGCAAAGATGATCACTGTCTTTGCCAATCACAGCCTTGGCATGCCAATCACCTCGTCTGCAGCATGTGACATCACTCTCTATAAGGATTTTTCACAGATGACAGGAAACGAGAGGTTTTACATCAAGCAGGCGTGCGATCTCGGTCTGATGGGATGGAAAAATGACAAATCAGGCTTAGTAGAATGGTTTCAGCCCAATGCACTCGTGACTAGGGCAGCGCTTGGAACTGTCCTTTCCAGACTCCTCTATGGCGACCAATTCAATGGAACTATGGGAAATGAACGGTATGTGGGACACCTTGAAGCATTGAACAAAGCCGGCTACATGCATAAGATCGATACGCCGCATATGCTTGAACGCTACGGCTATATCATGCTGATGATGCAAAGGATAGCCAATAAGGATAGCTTATAGGTATTTCAGCCATATGCAGATTACTTTACGTATACAAAAAATAGTTGTCCTATATTTGACAATATTGATAAAAGGGATATAATTGTATTACTATGATTTTAGACATCATACTAATACAAAACATGACTTTAAGTCTCCATACTAAGGTAATGTGCGTGATAGCGGCGTTCGCGCTGTTATGATCAATAGGGTTATCTATATTGCTTTCGTATGCGGCAGTGACGACACTGACTGCACAGATAAATGCCGGTACACTCACGATTTGAGGTCCGACATCCTTGGCATTCACTACTCCACTGACCGTATCATTTGAAGCACAGAACTTTGAAGAGCATTTCACATGAACAGGCAGCTATTTCTATGTACAGGACTTGATAGGTGCAGATAACGGTTATTCGACTACGCTCCAGATGTCATGAAACCTGACGACCGGCGCATACAGTATCGCTTCTGGAAACGTGCAGTTTAAGGCATCAAGCACCACACCAGTTCTTATCACCGGTACGGCGAATCCAAGAATCCTGATAGATGCCAATGCAGGAAGTTACCAGGCGATGCATATAGCAAGAACATATATCTACAGAGATGCTGCATTGAATACCGGTGTTCTCAGCAGATATGGCCAATCGATATGGCTTAAGGTCATAGTACCGGCTAACCAGCCAGCAGGTGCATACGTAGGTACTATCGTCTACACACTCATTGAGAACTAGCATTTGGGCAACAAAACATACTATATCACATATAATAAACATGACAAGTCCAGAAATGGACTTTTTTGGTACCTTGATAGATATTTTGGACTGTTGACACTATTCCAATTATAATAGAGTGTTACATATTTAGTCAGATTTATAGCACGACTATGAAAACAAAACGGGAAAAATCGCTATCGATTGTCTCTGTCCTCCTTATCTTGGCATGGACAAGCTTTTCAGGCAATGCGATATACGGAGCAACAACGCTCGTGAATCTGCAGCTCAATGCCGGGACCATCACGATCACCAGTCCCGCATCGTTGACGTTTACGACTCCTCCTACGGTATCGTTCCAGTCACAGCTTCTTGCTGAGCATTTCTCCGGGACGGGTAATTACTTTACCGTAAATGACCTTAAAGGAGCAGATGAAGGATACAGTACAACACTCCAGATATCAGGTAACTTGACGACAGGAGGACTGAGCATCGCTTCAGGTAATGTATCGTTCAAGGTTAACAGTACCACGCCTATTCTCATGAGTGGTGCAGCTAATCCAAGAGTGCTTATCGATGCTGCATCAGCCAGCTATCAAGCTATGCATGTAGCGAGAACATATATCTACAGAGATACTGCATTGAATACCGGTGCAATCAGCCAATATGGTCAGTCTATTTTTCTCCAGGTGACTATCCCGGCAGGACAACCGGCAGGTGCGTACGTAGGTACATTGGTCTACACACTGATCGAAAACTAGTATTTACAGCATAATAGAAATTTGAAAAGGCAAGCCCAGAAATGGGCTTTTTTTTGTATATTACAGAGAAATATGGCTTGTATAGCCATTTTCCAATATAATTGGAGAGTACTCTTTAGTCAGACGCACGAAAGACTATGTGAAACAAGCGAAGAAAAGCATTATCAGTCCTCACAATTCTGTTTCTCATGAGCCGGATACACTTTTCTGCAAATTCAATTTTCGGTGCGACGACCTTGCTGAATATGCAGATCACCGCAGGTACTGTTTCTATCACCAGTCCGACATCTCTGACATTCTCTAGCGCGCCGGCAGTTTCGTTCCAAGCACAGACGCTTGCTGAACATTTCTCATGAACAGGCAACTACTTTACCGTAATCGATCTCAAAGGAGCTGATGCCGGCTTTACCACTACGCTCCAGGTATCAGGAAACCTGACCACCGGCGCATACAGCATCGCTTCAGGTAATGTGTCGTTTAAAGTGAACAGCACTACACCCATCTATATGAGCTGAGTTGCTAATCCAAGAGTGCTTATCGATGCTGCATCAGCAAACTACCAGGCAATGCATGTAGCGAGAACATATATCTACAGAAACAACGCACTCAACACCGGTGCGCTTAGCCAATACGGTCAATCTATTTTCTTTCAGGTGACTATCCCGGCAGGACAGCCGGCAGGTGCGTATGTGGGCACCATCGTATATACACTGATCGAAAATTAGGAACACTATAAGCTCATAATAAAAAATCCCTCATGATGAGGGATTTTTTGTATGGCGCTGATTGTATCTATTATTCGCTGCTATGATGATGTTTCTTTTTTCTTCTGTTTCTCAGCCATCTGATCAGTAGTATCAGCCCTATGATACCGACTCCTATAGCCACGAGGATGTACCATGGAGTAACGAGGTAACCGTATTGAAATGAAAGTGTCTCCCACGACTGTTCAGCATTTTCACCGAACTGCGCAGGTCTGTGGTTAAGGACAATAGAAGTTTTCACCCACCCTTCATACCACTTGACGTTATCCATAGACTGCTGGTAGAGTATTTTCTCCTTCGAGTACAGGAGTGATTCCTTTCATGGTACATGCTTCTTAAAGATACCAAAGAGACCGGTACGTGTCAGCTCTACCGTATACTCTTCATCAACGAATCCACTGTTTTCAAATCCCATCAGTATTGTCGCAGTCTTCTCTTTTCTGCTGTCTGATATCTGGACCATCTCATCCCCTGCTACTCTCTTACCATAGGCAAGCAGTGCATCGGGTCATGAAGTGACTTCTGACAATGGTACAAGATGGAACATGCTCTGTACTTTCCCCGGCACGATGATGTCCACAAGGTTTGCTTTACGGTCTATGATCGACATGGTTCATCCTTCCGTTTGAGGAGCAGATATCGTATAGGTGATACATCCATGGACAACACCGGCATATCATGTGACGAGCGTATACGTTGCATACTTCTCTATCATCTGTCCGGGAGGGATCGTGATCACATTCTCTCCTGATAACTTGATTGAATTACCAAAGATGCCATTTGCAGATGTCTTACATGCCTGTGTCGGCTGTCATCCCTGTGCGAATTCTCCGTCAACGATACCGATATCTATGATGATAGGTTCCGGCGAAACGTTAGAAAAATGCATGCAGATCTCTGTCTGCACCGCTCACGTATCAAGTGTCATCTCAAGGTGGTTTGCACCGTTACAGAAGGTAAGATCAACATTAGCAAGTTCTTCTGCAGCACTGGCCATACCAGCTCATGCAAATACCAATGATGCAAGCAGCAATATATATTTTTTCATGGAAAGAAAAGGGATATAAAAATATCCCTTTCAAATTACAGAAGACAGAAGCAAATGCAATCTCAACTAGTTCTCAATCAAGGTGTAGACCATCGTACCTGCATAGGCTCACCAAGGCTGATTGGCCGGGATGGTGACCTGCAGCCGGATATACGTACCATACGTACCTTTAAGCGAACTATTTGCTCACGGGCTTCTATAGATCAGCGTATTTGCTACATGCAGCGGCGCGTATCATGCAGAACCGTTGACCAGTACATTGCTGTTTGCACTTCCGCTGATCAGGTCAGGAGACGATGAGTTCACCTTAAATGACACGTTTCATGACGCGATCACCAGATCTCCCGTCGTCAGATTACCCGACATCTGCAGTGTTGTCGTATATCATGCATCAAGTCACTTATAGTCGTCCACTCTGAAGTACTTGGTAGTGCTGTCAGCAAAATAGTTATCAATGACTTGTGATGTTAGTCTTGGAAGAATAATACCTGTATATGAAAGCGATGTCGGTGAACCAAAATCCAGTACACCCGGATCTTCCACCTCTTCCGGAAGAAGATATGCGAATGTGATGTATTCGCCATCAGTGACATTTACCGTGAATTCCCACATATTTGATGATGCATTATATGTACCCGTATGTGGTACGCTCGCATCGTTCATCACTCCATCTGCGTCAACAAACATGATAAGATCTCCTGATACGATATGCGGCAATGCGCCCGATGCATACCTGACAATAATATTTCCTACATCACCGTTGTTTTCTTCAAATCTCCGTTCACGTCAGAGTCTCGTATACCCTGTAGCGACATCAGTCGTTGTCCGGCCGGTTGCTATACCTGCATCGTTTCACCGTGTCAGCACTTTGTCATTGGCAAATGTACCGGTAAATTCTACGATAATGTCGTTTGCGTTATTGACTGACTGTGATTTCTTTTGATTCAGTGTCGAAGCATCATTACGTCCGATACCAGCGATGTCATGGTCATATGAGCCGGCTGACGCTGCTGACCGGACAGTTCCCACTTCAGGAAGTATATAATTGGTCGTTGTTGTCTGATCAAGTGTGATACCATATTTCAGCGCTAAATATGTATCAAGGTATGAGAAGTCGTCACTCATATTCCCGTCAATGATAATCAGTTCTGCGATATCTCACTGATAAGTATACTGATTTCCTCCTCTACCTCATATATAGAACGGCGCGTCATCATAGTTATTCGTATTATTTACATTATATGATGAGCCCATATTTCCAGGAATCTGCCTTCCATTGAAAAGGATATTCGTTTCACCTGATACTGCTGACTTGTCAAAGATGGCATGTGATACTATCGGCGCATCTGTACCTGTCAATGACGAATAGATGCTGTATCATACATTACCTCTGTTTGCGGCAATAAATCATCCATGACACTGAGAACCGCATGAATTATCATTTGCACTATAGTAGAAACCTCCGAGACTACTGTTAATATTTGTCGTATGTTCATAGATAAGCGTCAGTGATCCTGTATTTACCTTGTGCACCAGGTAAATATCAATATTGTTGTATGGAGAAAGAGCAAGCGATGAGATAGAGAGCGACTGCGACCCGCTGAAACGGACAACCGGGTTAAAGTTGAGGCCATTGTTCACCAGCAACGGCTGTGCAGCACTGCTTGTCTGCTGCGCTATGTAGTTTCCATTATAATCATTGAGGTTGAATACCTTGCTTCCTGAAAGACTCACTCCTGCATCTGCACGAAGCCATACGATCGGTTCCGGCTCTGCTTCGGCAATAGATGCAAATGTAATGTAATAATTATCTGGTATATTTGCGGCAAACTCCCACGACTGTGTCGTAGTATTGTATGTACCCGTATGTGGCACACTTGCAGTTGCAAATGTACTGTCTGCATCTATAAACATCACTAGTGTATCAACTGGTTCCGGCAATGCTCCTGTTGCAATGCTTATCACGACGTTTCCTACATCACCATTGTTTTCTTCAAATCTCCGTTCACGTGAGAGTCTTTCGTACCCGTCCGGGATATCAGTATCTGTCCATCCTGTTATGCTGCCCGCGTCGTTACTCCGCATCAAGAATGTATCGTCAGACAGTGCACCGGTGAACTCAATAGTGATATCATTTGTGCTATTTGCTGATTGTGATCTGCTCTGATGCAGCGTCGAAATATCGTTACGGCCAATACCGGCGATATCATGATAATATGATCATGCCGCTGACGCAGACCATACCACTCCTGCTCATGAAAGCGTATAGTTCGTCGGCGAGGTCTGGTCAAGCGTTATTCCATACTTTATTGCAAGATATGAATCGACGGTATTCTTTTCTGCGACAGTCAGCATACGGTTGTATGAGATAATCTCTGCAATGTCACCATTGAATGCTCCTCCACCACATGCTCCATTACCGAGCAGCATAAGTGAATCATTGGACATGATAGCCTGCTCTAAGACACCAGAATCACGAACCTTACTTTGTACATAGATATCCTGACCGTTTCCTGTTCAGAAATCCCACGACACCAGCTGAGGCGCATTTGTATTTGCAGCACCACCGGTAATGAGCTCTCCTGATAGTCTTGCAGTTACACTGCCAGCATTGATACCTATAGTCCTATCACAAACCGCAGTGGTAAAGTTTGTACTGTTTGCTAATGCGGTGATAGCTGCAGATGTATCAGTCGTGCGGAATACAACAAACTTTGAAAGGACATTTTCAGAGAAACTATTTACCATATACATTCCATCATCAGATCCATCGAAACGCACAACAGGATTATTATTGATTACACCTGTAACAACCAATGGTCTTGCATTTACTGTGTTCTGAAGCCCTGTCAGAACATGCAGGCCTTGACTTACCCATCACGATACTACTCATGTAGCACTGCTCGTGATACCTGCATCCGCTTTTAACCGGACTCCACATCCTCCTACCGACGCACAATGAGATGGCAGCAGACCAACTCTCGCGATACCATTTCTTGCTTGGCCTCATATTGATGAAAATGATCCTCCAAGTATGATTGACTCACCGTCTACCAGCATTGATATCACTGACTGATTAGTATTTAAGAACACATCAAACGTACTATCATACAATCCGGTACTTGAAAGGCGGGCAACGTTATGCACTTTTGCACCTCCTATTCATGTAAATGATCCCGCAATGAATATGCTTCCGTCGTCCTGAAGTTCGATGTCGAAAATATTACTACCAAGCACACCTGCATCAAAAGTATCATCAACGAGTCATGTCGTTGTCAAACGAGCAAGACGATTTCTTGTGACACCACCCACTGTCGTAAAACTTCATGCTATCAAAATCTTTCCATCCGGCTGTATTTCTACCTCAGTGACTGAGCTGTTGGCATTTGGATTGAATGTCGAGTCAAGGAGGCCGGTAGAACTAACACGTGCGATACCATTTCTTGCCACTCACTGCACGAAACTGAACAATCATCCGAATACCACCTGTCCGTCAGACTGTAATGCGACCGCACTTACCTGTCCATTGATAGTACTCTGTGATGAGAACGAAGTGTCAATGCGTCCGGTATTTGTCAAACGAGTTAACTTTGGATGTGTTGCAACTCATCCAAACGCGAAATGATTTCACCCAACAATGATTTTGCCATCTGGCTGCACCTCAATATCTTCTATATTTCCATCTGCACTTGCGTTAAATGAGTTGTCTCTTATCCCTGTAGAGGTGATACGTACGATATACCCGGGAGAAGTCCCTGAAAGTGCCGCAAAGTTTCAACCTATCAAGATATTTCCATCATCAAGCACCTTTATAGTATTGACTATTGCGCTTGCGTTCGGGTTGAATGTTGCATCCAGCAATCCTGTATAGGTGACACGAGCGATATTGTTTCTTGTACTTCATCACATAGCACTAAATTGTCATCCAAAGATGATGCTGCCATCAGGCTGACGCGCCATGGTCATTGGATAGTGGACAGCATTATTGGGATTAAACACATGATGAACAGTTCATATTGGTCATGCCTGTGATGGCACTACATCAATGGCAACAAGCCCGGTATACACCGCTCCTGCCCAGTCAGTCACTTTGATACAAAGATTGATAACAGAAGCCGCAGCGTAACTTATACTTGCCGTGGTATAGAGACGTTCTCCAGTGAGTTCAAAACTGCTGTTATCGAACGATCATGCACATGATACATCAAATGCATAGGTAAACGTATCACCGGTATTAGCATCGGCTGATGTCAGGTGGCCTACCAGCAGTCATGACTCACGTCATTCCTGGATAGCATTTGGGTAGATCGAGATATTTGTCGGAGCCACATTTGGCGCTGTCTGCTCACCAAACGTAATGAATGCTCCATCATCCAGATTGGTTACATATTCCCGGTATCCGTCAGCGTATGTACCGGTAACGATAGTTGCACCAGCAGCAAATGTATTATCCTCGTCTATGAACATACTCATTGATCCAGGAACTACTCCATCAATGGCTCCACTGGCAATCCTTACTACAACATTTCCTACATCACCATTATTTTCCTCAAATCTCCATTCACGTTCGATCCTACGGTGATTCGCAGGTGTATCAGTAAGCGTCCATGTATCCGTCGTATTGCCGTCACTTCCCCGTACAAGGAAAGTATTATTTACCAATGTACCAGTAAATTCTACAATAATATCATTTGTATCATTTGATGACTGTGATTTCGGCTGCTGCAGGGTCGTAGCATCATTGCGTCCAATACCAGCGATATTCCCACTATAAGCACCTACTGCTGACGCATCCCATGCAGTGACACCTCCTGAGAGGATATAATCTGTCGGTGTAGACTGGTCCAATGTCATACCGTATTTGAGTGAAAGATATGATTCAACCACTTGGATTTCATCTTCTTGAAGTATACGTCTAAATCTTAATATCTCTGCGATATCTCCTCCAAATACTCCTCCGGTAGCGACATCACTACATGTACCTCTACCTATTCTCATACCAGCATCAATTGTCAATCCTGCCCATTTCTTTGTACCATTAGCTTGGAGCTGGCCATGCATAGATAGTGAGTGATTGTATCATGATCCAAATCTCATCGTAACTAGCTGAGCAGTATTGTTATTCGATACTAAACTTGATGTGAGAGTTTCCCCAGACAATGTAGTCTGTACATTTCCTCACGATATCTTCACCATCTGGTCACAAGCAGCATTTACTGTTTCGCTCACTGATGTAGAAACAGATGTGATCATACCATCAGAATTTGACGTACGAAATACAGTAAACTGCGTGGTATCATACTCTGAAAAGTTATTATTAATACCAATAATATCATTCGTTCCGTCAAAACGCACAACAGGATTGTAATTCATCGATCACGTAACGACTATAGGCATAAGCGTTGAAGAAATCTGCACACCCGTCACCAAATGTAATCATTGATTTCACCAATGGTAGACTCCAGTTGCTGCAAGAACTATTCATGCATCAGCTTTAAGCCAAATACCACATCAATGTAATGCGACACAATGAGAAGGAAGCAAACCAATTCTTGCTACACGATTTCTTGATACACCGCCCATACTGGTAAATCTACCTACGACATATAATGCATCCGGACCATGCATCTCTATATATTCTACAATATTATTCGCATTTGGATCAAACGTCATATCTAACAGTCCGGTGGATGAAAGTCTTGCAATACGATTTCTCGTCACTCATCATACTGCAGTAAATGCTCATCAAATAAGGATATTACCATTACTCTGGCGCTCCATGGTCCAAATAGTATTATTTACATTTGGATTGAAGTTTGCATCAAGCAATCCAGTGCTGCTGACACGGGCAAGACGGACTCTTGACACTCATCATACAGTTGAGAATTGCCCTCCAATCAAAATCTTTCCATCTGGCTCAACCAATATCTTCTGTACGGTACTATTCATGTTTGGGTTGAACGTTGTATCCAGCAATCCTGTGCTCGTTAAACGAGCAATACGATTCCTTGTCACTCATCATACGGTTGAGAATGTTCCCCCGATAAGGATGTTTCCGTTTGCATCAACTGCAGCAGCATTCACGGCATTATTCACATTTGGGTTAAATGTCGTATCAAGGAGTCATGTGCTCGTCAGCAGTGCAACACGATTTCTCGTCACTCATCATACTCATGTAAATGTTCCTCCTATGAATATATCTCCATTACTCAGTGGCTGGATTGTCATAACCGAATTATTCACATTTGGATTGAATGTCGAATCAAGAAGACCTGTAGTAGTGACACGAGCAAGGCGGTTTCTTGATGTTCCTCCGACAGTCGTAAATATTCCTCCGATGAGTATAGAACCATCCGCCTGTAATTTTACATTATTGATAGTGCTGTTCACATTTGGGTTAAATGTCGCATCAAGCAATCCAGTACTTGTTAAACGTGCCAGACGGTTTCTCGTGGCACCACCAAAAGATGTAAACTGTCATGCAAAAACTACGCTATAATCTTGTTGGGTAACTGCTCAGTAGACGATATTATTTGCATTGGGATTAACTGTCGGCTCTACCTCCCCAAGCGCACGTCCCGCAGGAGCAGGATATTGTTCAACAATCGTAATATTCATCAATCACGTGATGTAATACGATGCAGAGTCAGTTGATTTAACACATATTGCAGCGTTAGTCTGTGCTGTATAGAGAAAGTAATGGTTTACCAATAATTGGTTACCGGAAATCGTGAACTTGCTATTATCCAGCGTTCCCGCACATGATGTGTCGAACGTATAGGTAAACGTATCACCAAAGTTCCCATCGGTGGTAATGAAATTTCCAACAACTGTACCCGTAGCAGATTTTTCGACTATACTACCAGTTGATAGTGATATATCTGTAGGCGCTTCAGCAGGGCTTTGTCCTACAAGTCTCGCAAAACGATTACGAGACACTCAGGCAATAGTGCTGAATTCTCCTCCAACCATAATATCATATCCATCCATCACAATAGTATGTACTTTTGCATCTGCATCTGCAGAAAATGTCGTATCCAATGTTCCATCTGCATTAAGACGCGCAAGACGCTCTCTTGCAACTCATCCTACAGTGGTGAAGTATCACCCAATGAGTATCTTCCCATCAGGCTGGATCGTCACTGCAAGGCCAGAGCCATTGAGATTTGGGTTGAATGTACTATCCAAGAGACCTGTAGCGGTCACACGGGCGATACGATTTCTGGCAGTAGAGCTTACAGATGTAAACTCTCACACCAGGACGATACCACCATCTGACTGTATGTCTATATCGTAGACATCATTGTTAGGATTTGGGTTGAATGTACTATCCAAGAGACCTGTAGCAGTCACACGCCCCAAATAATTTCTCGACGTGCTGTTCACCTGTGAAAAATCTCATCATACCACTATCTTTCCATCTGCTTGTTCAGCAATTGTTCTGACTCTTCCATTTGCTGAAGCGGTAAAAGCTGTATCTAATGTTCCGCCACTTGTGATACGAGCAAGACTATTTTTTGTGGTTCCGTAAAGAGATTCGAAATTTCCTCCAACGATTATATTTCCATCAGCAAGTTTATAGACTTTCTCAACATTCGATCCGAGATTTCCGCTTGGATTGACAGATGAATCTACACCTCCAGTCGCTGTTTGTATTGTTAGTCCGTATCTCGCGACAGCACTGATAGCGGTAAACCATCATCCTGCCATGATACGATTATCCTGCAATCTTATGATAGAACGAGTAAAAGAGTTCGGGTTGTTCTGAAATCCTGAAAACGTACTCAGCGCTAATCCCGTAGATGAGATATGTCACCGAGGACCTTTTGTTATGCCATTGATAGAGGTAAAATATCACGCAATAAGAAAAGATCTATCATCCTCTACATATATATCGTTTACTGTCGCACCTACACCACCTCATGTCACATTAGGATTGAAGTCTGGATGAACAATTCCGGTTGCATACATGCCTGTAGGTTCCTCAGTCTCTTCTTCCATTATTCACGGCAGTTTCGCAAAATTTGCCACTGCTCATCCAAGCGTAAAGAATTGTCCTCCGATATATGTATCATATCCGTCTATTGCTATCGCATTTACTGAAGAAAATGTATCCAGAGGCGAAGTAAATGTCGGATCAACCAACCCTGTTGATGTCAAACGAACAATTGCGTTTCTTGCAATTCATCAGATACTACTAAATTGTCATCAAATCACCGCTTTCCCGTCAGACTGTATTGCTACTGATAACACATTAAGGTCATTAGAATTTGGATCATACCCTGCTTCCACCAATCATGTGCTTGATAAGCGTGCAATACCATTTCTCGATACACCTCAGATAGTATCAAATACACCAACAATCACTATTTTTCCGTCCGGCTGCAGAGCAAATGCAAGACTGTTTTCTGCTCCGATAGGCGCAGCAAATGTCGCATCGCGTAAGCCTGTATTTGTAATACGTGCCATACCATTTACCGATGCTCATCATACCGTTGTAAACATTCCCTGTATCAGGATCTTCCCATCCGGCTGGGTTTTCATATTAGATATATATCCATCAAGATTTGCATTGAATGTCGTGTCAAGCAAACCAGTGCTCGTCAAACGTGCGAGACCAGTCCTCGTACCTCCTGCTATCGTTGAGAGCCAAAAGCCACCAACGAGTATCTTCCCATCCGATTGCACAATGATATCCGTGATTGATCATACAGGACCAGCAATATTTGCATTAAATGTTGTGTCTACCAATCCGGTTTCTGTTACACGAGCAAGAAAATTTCTTGATGTGCTTTCAACAGTAGTAAATCCTCCTCCGAGGAGTATCTTTCCATCAGGCTGGACAGCGATCGCCTGAGGTTTGCTGTTTAGGAAGACATCAAATGCTGTATCCAGCACACCTGTACTCAATACACGAGCGAAGTAGTTTCTCACCTGTCATCAAACAGTCTCAAATTGTCACCCAATGAGCACTTTACCATCTGCTTGTACAGTAATCTCTTCCACCCAGCTATCCGGGTTGCTATTAGCATTGGGATCAATCAGACCAGTTCCATAACTTCCATTTGATAACTCAGTAATATCTATGGTAAACGCTCCTGTCACAAACAACGCCGTGTCATCAGTCGATTTGATACAGATATTAGCACCGGTCTGGCTCAAATAGTCAAAATAATGATTGACAAGAATTTGATCACCAGAAATCGTGAACTTATCATTATCCAGCGTTCCTGCACATGATGTGTCGAATGTATAGGTAAATGAAGAACTGTCCTCATCTGTAGTACTTAATGTACCAACCAATGTGCCAGTAGCTGACTCCTCTGAAATAGCAGTTCATGATAACGAAATAAGCGTTGGCGCATATGTTGCACTCGATGCTAGACGAGCGAAGCGGTTACGTGTCACTCATCCTATCGTTGTAAAGTCACCACCAACTAAGATACTTCCATCAGTATCTAAAGCAATTGCATAGACTGTTCCATTTGCATTCGGATTGAAATCCGCATCCAAAAGACCCGTTGAGGTCACACGTGCTATTCTGTTTCTTGTTACCCCTCAGACATTGGTGAAATCTCCACCTATCAATATTTTTCCATCTTGCTGAACTACAATAGAACGCACAGTATTGTTGACACTCACATTGAAACTCGTATCAAGTTGTCCTGTACTTGTCAAACGAGAAAAATAGTCTTGATTAGTATCTCCTCATACACTCGTGAAGTCTCATCAAACAAGTATATGACCATCTGCTTGCTGAGTTATTGCATATACAGTACTATTGATATTTGGATCTCCAAATGTTGCGTCTACGAGTCCAGTAGCTGTAGCACGAGCTGCACGATTTCTTGTATTTCCTCATACCGTAGCAACACTGGTAAAGTCACCTCCTGCCAAGATTTTACCGTCAGTTTGTAATGCAACAGTCCAAACACTGCTTCCTGCAGTCATAAATGGAGTTTCGCGTAATCCTGTACTAGATACACGAATAAGACGATTGACAAATGTCTGTCATCCAACTTCTGTAAAGAGCCCTCCTATAACCGTTTTCCCGTCTGGTTGCACTACTAGACTATTTACCCAACTGTTTACATTCACATCAAAATTAGCATCAAGCTGACCTGTTGAGGTTACACGCGCAACACGATTTCTTGAAACTCCTCATACTTGCCAAAATACTCACCCAAATGTAATGCTTCCATTTGTATTGAGTCAAATGCTATATACTCAAAGGTTTACATTAGCGTTGAATGAACTATCTAATAGTCCGGTGGAGGTCACACGAGCAATGTTATTTCTTGTTGTTCATCATACTCACGTAAATACTCCTCAAAGAACTATATTACCATCGTCTTGTAGGACAATTGATCTTACAGAACCATTCACATTGGGATCAAAATTAGTATCCAAAACTCCGTTTGAGTATGGAGGTATGACTACCATTTCAGTAATACTTATTGTAAACGCTCCAGTAACATATAGAGCAGTTGTATCAGTCGATCTGATACAGATATTTGCTGATGATTGCGTTGAATAATCAAAATAGTGATTCACTAGAACCTGATCACCAGAAATGGTAAACTTACTATTATCGAGTGTACCTGCACAACTCGTATCAAATGTATAGGTGAACGACGAGCTGTCTGTGTCAGTAGTACTTAATGTTCCCACTAATGTTCCAGTAGCTGACTCCTCTTCAATACTATCTCATGAAAGTGAGATGCTTGTAGGCGCCACAGCAGATGGTCCTCCGCTGAGTCTTGCAATATAATTACGAGTTACTCATCATACAGTCGTAAATAGTCCTCCGATCACCATCCCACCATCAGTGTCTAGTCCAATAGTATAGACTGCACCATTTGCATTCGGATTAAACGTCGTATCAAGCAATCCTGTGCTCGTTAAGCGTGCAAGACGGTTTCTCGTTACTCATCATACAGCAGTAAATTCTCATCAAATCACTATCTTTCCATCTAATTGCACTTTGATATCACGAACGCGACCATTTACATTTGGATTGAAAGTGTCATCAGCAAGTCCTGTTGATGTCAAAAGCGCTAAATTATTCCTTGTCGCTCATCCGATGGTAGTGAATGATCCTCCTACCAATATCTTTCCATTCGAATCAATTGCTACACGGTTAACTTCTCCACCTGCATTCGGGTTGAATGTTGTATCAAGAAGTCATGTTGATGTAGTACGCATGATACGATTCCTTGTCGCTCATCCTCCACTGGTAAATAATCCTCCGATAATAACATCACCGTCTGACTCTAAAGCAATTGTATTGACAGTAGTAGCAGTATTAGCTGTAAATGTTGTATCAAGTCTTCACGTAGAAGTCACACGTGCCACACGACTTCTTGCAGTTCACCATACCGTAGTAAACCCACCTGCAATAAGCATATTGCCATCAGGTTGTATAACAATATCCCATACAGGACCACCTGATGCATTACCGCTGAATGTCGGGTCAGTTAAACCGGTAGAAGTATAACGTATAAAACGACTCCGTCCTCACATAAGGATTTTCTGATCAGGCTGTACGAGTACAGCAGTAGTCTCATCAACTCATGCAGGAGCAAATGTGGGATCGTATCTACCGGTTGTAGTCACACGTGCGAACCCGAAGTTAGTAACTCATCCTATAGAGCCGAACTCTCATCCTGCTAGTACCTTTCTATCTGATTGTATCCCTACGGTAAAAACAGTACTGTCAGCATTCGGATTGAATGTTGCGTCAAGAAGTCATGTCGAATATGGGGGTATAACTGGAGGTTCTTCTTCTTCAGTAGATCCAACAGAAAGACCAATTCTCGTAAGATATGTCTTTGAAGAATCTCATGCAACACTCGTGAATGTTCCTCCTACCAATACTGATTCATCATTTTCTATTGTAAGTCCCCAGATGGTCGTACCTGCACCAACCGGTCCAAAATCAGGATCAGGAAATGCTGTGTCTAAGAGGCCCGTAGATGTAAGACGTGCAAGTCTATTTCTTGTCTGTCCATCTACTGTAGTGAAGTTTCACCCTATAAGTACGTAATCGTTACTTTGTACAGCGACCTTATTAACATTACCGTTAAGTGTTGGGGCAAATCCAGCATCAGCAAGTCCTGTATTTGTCAGGCGTCCAAAAGCTCATGCTCAATTTGCATAAATCACTGAACTGTCGGATTGTACATCGATAGTAGTTATTGATGTTGTCACATTAGGTACAAATGTCGTATCAAGAAGACCTGTGCTTGTGATGCGAGCAATATTTCTTCTCGCAGTTCATCATACAGAGACAAAATTACCGGCAATGATATATTTACCGCTTCACACTTTTGCAATATATAATACATTGCCTGTCGAATTGATATTTGCATTGAACTCAGTCACAATCCCTCCCGTTGATGTCACACGAGCAATGCTTCTTCTTGTATTTCACCATATCGAGGTAAAGTATCACGCTATGATATAATCACCATTTGATTCTGCTACTACTGCTGACGGCTGTCCATTTGCCTCAGTTTCGAATGTATGATCAACGAGTCACGTAGCTGTCAGACGAGCCATAGAGGGTCTCGACCGTCATCAGATATCATAAAACGGACCTCCTACGAGTATCTTTCAATCCGGAAGCCCAAATGATGTATAGAACTCATCATCAGATGTCGGGATGGTAAATGTTGGATCATTACGTCCGGTGTGAGTCAACACTGCTATAGGGTATCTATTAGCTCACCCAATAGAACTAAAATATCCATGTACAAAACTTTTACCATCTGGAAAGACAGAAATGCTGTTTACCTGTGCATCTGGACTCGGAATATAGATCGGATCAGCAGTACCACCAGTAATGCCTGAGGTTAATCTCACGATATTTATTGTATGTGCACCAGTCACAAACAATGCTGTATCGTCAGTCGATCTGACACAGATATTTGCTGATGTCTGCGTGTCATAATTAAATGAATGATTAATAACTAGAAAATTTCCATCAATAGTAAACTTATCATTATCCAGCGTACCTGCACAGCTTGTATCAAATGTATACGTAAATGATGAACTATCTGCATCAGCAGTTGTGAACACTCAAGCTACCTTTCCTGCAGAAAGCTTCTCCATGAGTGATGTGCTTGAAAGCGAAACACTTGTCGGTGCAGTACTATTACTTGTCTCACCAAGCCCGATTCTTGCGATACGATTGTACGTAGAACCACTAACATTAGTGAAGTTACCTCCAATCAGCACCGAGGTCTCTTCTAGTTCTAGTCCCTGAATTCCATTTCCTGCGATATGCACCCTTGGGTTGAATGATGTATCATGGAGACCTGTATTAGTTAAACGCATTACACCTGTAGCATGCACGCCACCGACAGTCGTAAATGATCATGCTGCAATAATATAATCGTTTGGCTGTATCGCAATTTTGTAGACAGTGCCGTTAAGATTTGGATTGAATGTCGTATCAAGCAATCCAGTACTTGAGTAACGTGCAATTCTATTTCTTGTCACCCCTCCTGCAGAGGTAAAATCTCCTCCCACTATAATGCTCCCGTCAGACTGCTTTCCTATTGCCTTAGCGGATGCACCAAATCCCACACTTACATTTGGATTAAATGATGAATCTAAGAGTCATGTGGTACTGATACGGGCAAGTCCATTTCTTGTAGTTGCATTGACCGTAGAGAACCCTCATGCTATGAGTATCCATCCGTTTCATTCTTCTATAATATCATAGACAGTATTATTAAGATTTGCATCAAATGCGCTTACCAATAATCCTGTACTCGTAATACGAGCAAGATAATTCCTTGATCATCCTCCAATAGTGGTAAATGTTCACCCGACCAAGAAGCTTCCGTCAGCTTGTAATGAAATTACATCAGGTGTTGCATTCATATTTATTGCATTGAATGTGGTGTCAACTAAACCTGTTGTTGTTACACGTCCCATACGAGCTCTCGAAATGCCTCCGACATTTGAAAATGATCATCCTAAGATAACATTTCCATCTGGCTGCGCAAGAATATGATACCCAAAGAAATCCACTGAAGGAGTAAATGTTGCATCAAATAATCCTGTTGATGTTACGCGTCCGAAATAACCTCTTGTATTTCCCCCAATTGAACCGAAGAACCCTCCCATCAAGATCTTACCATCGGCCTGTTTATCTATAGTTAGTACAACACCGTTTGCATTGGGATTGAAACCCGTATCTGCTTCTCCGACAGCAAATGTTGATGCTCAGCATGTATAAAATACTGCTTCACCATTTCTGATCGTCGTATATGCATTTTCACGCGAATTATTACCTTCTTCGTCACATGTACTCTGTGCGTCATTAGAGAGACCTTTTGTAGAGAATGATTCATCTCAGTGATGCTGGACTTTGAGCATTACCTGCACTCCGTCACTCAGCTCAGGAAATGCTACACGCATTTCGATAGGCTTCGTAAAGACAAGATGCTGTCCTTCCATACCAAATGAAAAAATCTTCTGTTCTTTGAGTTTTAGAACCTCATGATCTTGTATCTCTGTCTTTTCTACTGACTCGATGAGGAGATACTCAGCATTGAGAGGAGCCTGGCCCTCAAGCGGATCAATAGGTGCATACGGATCAGAGATAGATGCTTCAAGATTTGCTACAATGATTTCCGAAACAACAGGTCCCGCTTCAGCAGATATCCCAGTCACGGTTTCTGTAGCAGGTGCCGGTTCAATTACTTCTGCTGGTTCAACCGCTGTACTCTCTTCCGAGGAAACTTCTGTTTCTTCTATTTCTTCTGTTTCTGTAGTATCCACTTCTTCACTTGCTGACGCATCAGCTGCCGGCTGAGCTGCGACAGGCAATATAGTTGGCGCTGTATCTACAGGAATGATTTGCTGTATCGGAGGAATAACCACATGTTGCAGACCAGTATCGATCGTAGGAGAAAATATCTTGGTATTATTGGGGATAACAATAGTCACACCAATAGTTGAAGGAATAGTTGACTCTTGCTGCACTTGGATCTCTCTCAGGAAGTCCTGCTCATCTTTCTTAAATATTGCATCGATCTTTGTATCCTCAACGCGAAGCTTGCTTGCCTCGCTGATAATCGTCTTCACATGAGGTTTAATTTCTGTTATCACTGTCATCTCTCCTGTAGTTGCTACCTGCACATCTCCCGCTCCCGGCGTTGATCCGCTTAACACATCAGGCGTTAATACCGGCATTTCTTCTGTTTCTGTAGTATCCACCTCTTCACTTACTGGTTCATCAGCCGAGCTCTCGCTGCCTGTCTCAGCAGTCTTTTCAGTGGTCTCTGTTACTTCTGCTGTATCGCCTTCTGTTGCGTCCTTTGTTTCCTCTGTCGTTTCAGGCGTTGCTTCGGGTGATACTTCAGGCAATACTTCAGCTACCTGTGTCTCTGTTACTGGTGCTGCTTCTACTATCGGGGCCACTTCATCCCCGTAAATCACATTGACCTGTGAAAATGAAAATACCAAAACAGTTACCCGGAGAAGTGTTCTCTTGAGATAGTAGAGGGTCATAAATGGTGTTTGTGTTTTTGCCTTAACCGTTTGCATGAGCTTCATATCGCGCCAAATTAAATACTAGTTAAGTATATGGGCAATATGATACAGCGACAAAAAACGAAGACATGTAACTGAAAAAAGAGGGTAAAATGTCCCTCTTTTATGGTATTTTCGATAAAATAATTGACTTTATTAATATAGTGTATGTTTTAACAACAATATGCTTCATTTTATGATATAGAAACCCCTATATGAAAAGACGAAGTAAGTAGGAAATCGTCATATCAGAGCCGTTTCTCTTTTTATACCTACTTCTGCACAGTTTCTTCCATCTCCTGGAGGAACTCCCATATCTCTTTCCTGGTGCTTCTCTCAATTAATGGCACATTTTCACCGAGATATCTCTGTATCACAATATTCAATTCCTCTACCGATAAAGTATCAAATGGCCTGAACGCATCCAATATCACCTCATTCCTGATGCTCCACCCCATCAGTCCAAGATCACACACCTTCGTGATATGTTCTTTCATCTCAGCATCAAATGACGGATAATCATCATACTGCTCTGCCTCACATAACGGATTATGTTCTATCCTTGTCTTCATGACGTTCTCTGAAAATTGTACCAGCATGATAGCCAGCTCATATCTGAGCACCGTATCAAATGGCCTAGCGATAGCCAACGGCATCGTTGTGACTCCATGGGTATATGCCCGTTCATACAGGTCCACCGTATTACTGTTAAACATAGGTACTGCAGGGAATACAGGTTCAAAAGGTGAACTTGGTTCGAGCGGTAGTACCGGAACTTCCGGAGCAACAAATCATGTCGTCACTGAACCTGTAGTTTCTGTCACGGTTCAGGTAGTCACAATAGTTGTTCATGTGCTAGCCTCATTACCTGTCATCACATTATTTCCTGTATTTGTATCTCCTGTGGTGACCTCATTACCTCCTGCAGATCATGTCGGTGCAGTTCCACAGAGACTATCATATGGTGTTGATGAGTAATCTCCATCAGGACAGTTATCTCTTGGGATGACCCTTACCGGTCATCCTCATCAGAGACTTGCTATCACGCTTGTATAACACGATGCTATCATGCTTCATGAGTATGGATTCATTACCATACCCGTGATCAGATATGATCATGCTGTTGTATATGTATATCATGTATCAACTGTTCACGTCCATGTATTATCATATCATGTATGAGCAGTATCAAACATGATTTCAGTGAATATTCCTCATGAAACTGCAGAG
>Ga0196970_1000288_pt1 | contig 68961 bp, 61 predicted proteins | sample S1v_513CmetaG_FD_148672 | JGI IMG/M metagenome (GOLD analysis project Ga0196970, IMG submission 148672) | Soil microbial communities from Anza Borrego desert, Southern California, United States - S1+v_5-13C | ecosystem: Environmental > Terrestrial > Soil > Desert | place: USA: California...
GCCATGAGGGCACTCCGCGGCGCGCGCGGGACCCTCCCGTGGACTCCCTGGACAACGGGTTCTGCAACCGGAAGCGTGGCTGGGAATTGGACGCCGATGATGGCTGGTTTTTCGAAGCCGATTGACACTCCGGGGGCGGGGAGTGATGTTGGGCCGCCCTTCGGCCGCCCAACCTACGGGGGCGTAGGTTGGAGCCAAGCGCCTGCGCGGCCCAACATCAGTTCATCACCTCAGGACCGGTTTCGGCGTCGCCACCGTGCTGGCCGGCAGCATCGGGTATTCCACGCGCGGTTGCTGGCCGGTGAGGGAGTGCAGGAACGCCGTGATGGCATCGATCTCCGGCTCGCTGAGCGTGGCACCGAGCTGTGCCGTGCCCATGACGCCGACCGCCTGGCGCAGATCCCACACCTTGCCGCTGTGGAAATAGGGCGCGGTCAACGCGACGTTGCGCAGGGTCGGTGAGCGGAAGACGTACTCGTCATCGGCCGTCTTGGTCACGGCGAAGCGGCCCTTGTCGGTCGGCGGCAGGATCTCCGCGCCCGGCTTCTGCACCACGCCGAACGGGAAGTAGTCGTGGCCGCCGACGTTCACGCCGGTATGACAGCCCACGCAGCCCTTGTCCATGAACAGCGACAGGCCCTTTTTCTGCAGGTCGGTGAGCGCGTCCGCCTTGCCTTCCAGGTACTGGTCGAACGGGGCGGCCGGCGTCGTCAACGTCGCCTCGAACGCCTCGATGGCCTTGGCGACGTTGTCGAAGGTGACCGGGCTGCGTTCGTTCGGGAAGGCGTCGGCGAACTTGCGCGGATAGGCCGGGATGCTGTTCAGCACGCCCAGCACGTGTTCGGGCGTGGCGTTCATCTCGACGTTGGCCTGGATCGGGCCCTTGGCCTGGGCCTTCAGGTCCTCCGCCCGGCCGTCCCAGAACTGCGCGACGTTGAGCACGGCGTTGAACACGGTCGGCGAGTTGCGCGGCCCCTTCTGCCAGCCGTGGCCGACCGACGTCTCCAGCCCGTCCACGCCGCCCAGGCCCAGGTTGTGACAGGAGTTGCAGGAGAAGATCCCGCTGGCCGACAGGCGCGGCTCGAAGAACAGCATCTTGCCCAGTTCGATCTTCTCGCGGGTCACCGCGTTGTCCTTCACCGCCGGGATCGCGGCGGGAATCGGCGTGAAGTGCTGGCGGGCCTGCTCCATCAGCGGGTCGGCACCGGCGGCGGGGGCCGCCGTGGTGGCAGTGGCGGCGATGGCGGCGCCGGCCAGCCCAAAGGCCCCGATAACGGCGGCGACGGTCGATACGGCTTTCAGCATGGATCTCGTCCTCACTGGTTGCGTGCGAACCACAACCTGCGACGGCACGGAAAAGGCCGGCGCAGAGGCAGATTGCACATCTGGAAGCGTTCTAAAGAATGGTATGACCATCGTCCCCGCGCCTTCTGTCGCTGCGACAGGACGCCGCGCGCCCGCTTGCGACCGGCGGGCGGCGCTCCTATAGTCCCGGCCCATGACCGGACCCGCCCCATCCCCGACCTTCCCGCACCGTCACCTGCTCGGCATCGAGGGGCTGACGGCGGGCGAGATCTCCCTCGTGCTCGACCTTGCCGACGGCTACGTCGAGCAGAGCCGCCAGAGCGAAAAGAAGTCCGCGCTGCTGCGCGGCCGCACCATCGTCAACCTGTTCTTCGAAAACTCGACCCGGACGCGGACCTCGTTCGAACTGGCCGGCGTCCGGCTCGGCGCCGACGTGATCAACATGTCGGTCGACGGCAGTTCCGTGAAGAAGGGCGAGACGCTGATCGACACGGCGATGACGCTGAACGCCATGCACCTGGATGCGCTGGTCGTTCGCCACGCCGATTCGGGCGCGGTCAAGCTGCTGTCGGACAAGGTCAACTGCGCGGTGGTCAACGCCGGCGACGGCCAACACGAGCACCCCACCCAGGCGCTGCTGGACGCGCTGACCATCCGCCGCCGCCTGGGCCGGCTGGAAGGGCTGGTGGTGGCGATCTGCGGCGACGTGCTGCACAGCCGCGTGGCGCGTTCCAACATCCACCTGCTGAACGCGATGGGCGCGCACGTGCGCGTGGTGGCGCCGCCAACGCTGCTGCCCAGCGCCATCGACCGGTTGGGCGTCGAGGTGCACCATTCGATGAAAACCGGCCTGAAGGACGCCGACATTATCATGATGCTGCGCCTGCAGACGGAGCGCATGGCCGGGCAGTACATCCCCTCGGCGCGCGAGTATTTCTACTTCTACGGGCTGGACTACGACAAGCTGGAGGTGGCCAAGCCGCACGCGCTGATCATGCACCCCGGCCCGATGAACCGGGGCGTCGAGATCGACTCGGAAGTCGCCGACGACATCAAGCGCTCGATGATCCTCGACCAGGTCGAAATGGGCGTGGCCGTGCGCATGGCCGTGCTCGACCTCCTGCTCCGCGACCGTGGGGGCAACGCCCAATGACCCGCCGCATTGCCTATGTGAACGCCCGCCTGCTCGATCCGGCGAGCGACCTCGACGCCCACGGCGCCCTGCTGGTGGAGGGCTCGCGGATCGCCGACTTCGGTCCCGCCCTGTTCGCCGACGGGCTTCCGTCCGGGGTGGACGAGGTGGTGGACCTGGGTGGCCAGTGCCTCGCCCCCGGCCTCGTCGATATGCGCGTCCTGCTGGGCGAGCCGGGGCAGGAGCACAAGGAGACGGTAAAGAGCGCCAGCCGCGCCGCGGCGGCCGGCGGCGTCACCGCCATGGTCTGCCTGCCCAACACCGATCCCGTGATCGACGACGTGGCGGGCATCGAGTTCATCGCGCGCCGGGCGCGCGACGTGAAACTGGTCAAGATCTTCGCCTATGGCGCGGTGACGCAGAACACGGAAGGCACGCAGATCACCGAAATGGGCCTGCTGGCCCACGCCGGCGCGGTCGCCTTCACCGACGGCACGCGGGCCATCGCCAACGCCGGGGTGATGCGCCGGGCGCTGGCCTATTCCAAGGCGTTCGGCAAGGTCATCGTGCAGCACCCGGAGGAGCCGGCGCTGGCGTCCGGCGTCATGAACTCCGGCGAGATCGCCACGCGCCTGGGCCTTGCCGGCATCCCGCGCGAGGCCGAGATCATCATGATCGAGCGCGACCTGCGGCTGGTCGAGTTGACTGGCGGGCGCGTGCACTTCGCCCACATCTCGACAGGCGAGTCGGTGGACATCATCCGCCGCGCCAAGGCGCGCGGGCTGAAGGTCACCTGCGACACCGCCCCGCACTACTTCGCGCTGACCGAGACCGACGTCGGCGATTACCGCACCTTCGCCAAGGTGTCGCCGCCGCTGCGCGGCGAAATGGACCGCCGGGCGATCGTCGAAGGACTGGCCGACGGCACCATCGACGCCATCGCCTCCGACCACGTGCCGCAGGACCAGGACACCAAACGCGTGCCCTTCGCCCAAGCCGCCTTCGGCGTGATCGGGCTGGAGACGCTGTTGCCGCTGACCTTGGAACTGGCGCACAAGGGCAAGCTGAGCCTGCTGAAGGCGCTGGGCTGCGTCACCTGCGCGCCCGCATCCGTGCTGGGCCTGCCGCTCGGGCGGCTGGCGCGGGGTGCGGCCGCCGACCTCGTGGTGTTCGACGCGGACGTGCCGTGGACGGTGGACGTCGAGCGCTTCAAGTCCAAGTCCAAGAACTCCCCGTTCGAGGACCGCCCGGTGCAGGGTCGCGCGCTGCGCACCATCGTCGACGGCCGCACCGTCTGGCAGATGGAAGGCTGACCGTGACCATGCTCCTCGCCTGCGCCGCGCTGGGCTACCTGCTCGGCTCGATCCCGTTCGGACTGGTGCTCACCCGCATGGCCGGGCTGGGCGACATCCGCAAGATCGGCTCCGGCAACATTGGCGCCACCAACGTGCTGCGCACCGGCCGCAAGGGACTGGCGGCCGCCACGCTGATCCTCGACAGCGGCAAGGGCGCCATCGCCGCGTTGCTGGCCCTGGCGTTCGCCGGACCGGACGGCGCGGTGCTGGCCGGCGGCGGCGCCATGCTGGGCCACACCTTTCCGGTCTGGTTGGGCTTCAAGGGCGGCAAGGGGGTCGCCACGGCGCTGGGCGTGCTGCTGGCCGTGGCATGGCCGGTCGGCGTCATCGCCTGCCTGACGTGGCTGGTGGCGGCCTTCCTGTTCCGCATCTCGTCGCTGTCGGCGTTGACGGCGCTCGGCCTGTCGCCGGCGGTGGCGTACCTGCTGGGCGACCTGCGCGTGGCCGCGCTGGCTCTGTTCATCGCCGTGCTGGTCTACATCCGTCACGCCGCCAACATCCGCCGCCTGCTGAAGGGCGAGGAACCGCGGATCAACGTCCGCAAAAAGGCGGCCTGAGCACGGAGGGGGAACGGGGCGCCGGCCGCGCCCTCACCCCTTTCCCACCAGCCGGCGGCGCGACGGCTCCGGCAGGCAGTCGACGAGACGCTGCGCGAGTTCGACGTCGGCGAGCGTGCCGTCGAGCAGCACGTCCACCACCCCCTCGATCCGTTCCAGCAGCCGCGTGCGATGCGGCGCATCGCCAACAGCCTTCCAGAAACGGTCGGCTTCGGCACGATCGACGTCCTCCCGCTGACGCTCCAGCGCGGTCAGCGTCTCGACCAAACGTGCGAGGACCTCGGGAATCGCGCGCCCCTGTTCGGCGCGCGACACCGTCGGCTGATCGAACCCCGCGAGATCGCCAAGCCGCTTCTGGGTCAGCCCCAGACGCAGGCGGCGGGCGGCGATGGTTCTCTGGTCTGCTTTCGCCATGCTTGGATCGGCTCCTGGCTCAACATACTCGGGTATGCTAGCTGGGATGTTAGCAATTTGATCCATCGACACCCTCATTGACTATATTCCTATAACTCGGCACGTTTTCCTTTGCCGGCGGGCCCTCGACGCCACCCTTTCGCGCCTCCGAAAACGACGTATTTTCAAGGCGTTGATGATCGCCGAGCGCACTTTGGCGAAATTCGCGGCCATCCGCGGCCACGCTCGCGCCAACAGCGATGGGTTCGGTTTCCCTCTCCGATCGATCGAGGGATATGGGCAGTGACGGCCGATTGTCGCCTGCGAGATTGGTCATAAGCGGTATGACCAGTGCGGCGATCCACACTGATCGTACGTATACATGCGACCTGCGCGAAAGCCTCTTCCCACCTGATTCGCAGGACACGAGGCACGCGCCGCAGCGCGTGACCGGACGTCGGCCCGTGTGCACGCCCCGCACGTTCCGCGGCACCGCCCAATCCGGGTGAGGCGTGGAAGCCGACGAAAAGGCGGGTTGCACCATTCGAGCACCAACGTCCATCGAATTGCATACATTCGTATCACTACATCCTCGCCGCAACAACGAGAAAAATCGATCTGGGCAGGGACGCCTGTTTGCCCCACGCTGAAAGAGCGGCTCGCGCCGAAAAAATGGCGGAAGATCAATGGGGCAAGACAAGCAGCAAGGGGAGCGTGAGGGCACGCGGGGGCACGCCGCGTTCGACCAGGAGGTGAGCATCCGCCTTTCCCTCGTCATCGACCTCTATGATTTGAAGGTTGAGGCGGCGCGCGTCGCGAAAACGACAGGCGAGATGCTCGGCCGCTACACGAAAGGCGCCCACAAGCTGCCGTTCCGCGTCGCGGCGGCGGTGGCGCACGCCAAAGGCGTGTCGCTGGACTGGCTGGCGACCGGCGAAGGTCCCATGCTGCTCAGCGAACGCGCCGCTCCCCCGGCCGCCGAATCGGAAGCGGCCGGCCGGGCCAACGCGGTGGACGAGGCGGTGCTCTCCAACCTGCTGGAGGGGCTGGAGATGTTCATGGCAGCCGAGGACCTGGAACAGGAGCCCGCCGAGAAGGCACGGCTGGTCGTCCTGCTCTACCGCATGCTGTGCCGCCAGCGCGCCGAACTGCTGCGCCAGGGCCGCCCCCTGCCCGACACGCTGTCGGCGCTCGGCCACCCCGTGGACATCGCCCGCGAACCCGATTTCGCCGACATCGTCCGCCTCGCCTGCCGCAAGACGATGGGTTGACGCCCCCGCCACCCGCGCATCGACGGCCACGCCGCACACATTCGCATATTGCCGGTACCGGCCGGTCGGTTGTACAACAAGGGCGCATGACACAACCGCGCCACCCACTGTCCGACGCCGAACGCCTGGACTGGCTCCGCCTGATCCGGACCGAGAACGTCGGCCCCGTCACCTTTCATCGCCTCATCGAGCAGTACGGGACCGCCCGCAAGGCCATCGAGGTGCTGCCCGACCTGGCGCGCCGGGGCGGGCGGGTCAAGCCGCTGCGCGTGCCGCCGAAGGCGGAGGCCGAACGCGAGTTGGAGGCCAACGCGCGCCTGGGCGCGCGGCTGCTGTGCTGGTGCGAACCCGACTATCCGGAACCGCTGGCCGCCGTGGACGACGCGCCGCCGGTGATCTCCGTGCTCGGCCACGCGCACCTGCTCAAACGGCGGGCCATCGCCATGGTCGGCGCCCGCAACGCCTCGCTCAACGGACGAAAGTTCGCCGAAAACCTCGCGCGCGACCTGGGCGCGGCCGGACTGCTGGTCGTGTCGGGGCTGGCGCGCGGCATCGACACGGCGGCGCACCGCGGCTCGCTCGCCAGCGGCACCGTGGCGGTCGTGGCCGGCGGCGTCGACGTGGTCTACCCGGAGGAGAACGAGGCCCTCTACCGCGACATAACGGCGCAGGGCGTGGTGGTCGCCGAGTGCCCCGTCGGCACGACGCCGCAGGCCCGCCACTTCCCGCGCCGCAACCGTGTCATCTCCGGCCTGTCGCTGGGCGTGGTGGTGGTCGAGGCCGCGATGAAGTCCGGCTCTCTCATCACCGCGCGCATGGCGCTGGAGCAGGGGCGCGAGGTGTTCGCCGTTCCCGGCTCGCCGCTGGATCCGCGCTGCAAGGGCACCAACAACCTGCTCCGCCAGGGGGCGGCGCTGGTCGAGGACGCCGACGACGTCCTGCGTGTGTTCCAGCACCTGAAGGCGCCGCCGCTGGCCGAGCGGACGGATCTCTTCAGCGTCGCCCGCCCCGTCGTGCCCGACGAGTCGGAGGTCGAGCGGGCGCGTGCCATTGTTATCGAAAACCTCTCTCCCACCCCCGTCGCCATTGACGAACTGGTCCGCGGGTGCCAATTGTCACCACCCGTGGTGTTGACCGTCGTGCTGGAACTTGAGCTGGCGGGCCGCGTGCAGCGTCTGCCGGGCAACCAGATCAGCCTGATCTGAACACCAACGCGAACGGTCGTACATGTTTGGGGGCGAGTGAGTCTCTTGGCGGGAAGCAACGTCGTCATTGTCGAATCGCCGGCCAAGGCGAAGACCATCAACAAATATCTGGGGTCCGACTATACGGTCGTCGCCAGCTTCGGCCACGTGCGCGATCTGCCGGCGCGCGACGGTTCGGTGCGCCCGGAGGAGGATTTCGCGATGGACTGGGAGCTGGGAGACCGCTCCAAGCGCCACATCGACGAGATCGCCAAGGCCCTGAAGGGCGCCACGCGCGTCTATCTCGCAACCGACCCGGATCGCGAGGGAGAGGCCATCGCCTGGCACCTGTCGGAACTGCTGCGCGAAAAGCACCTGATCGACACGGTCGAGGTGCAGCGCATCACCTTCAACGAGATCACCAAGAGCGCCGTCCAGGCGGCCCTTGCCGCCCCACGCGCCGTCAGCCGCGAGCTGGTGGACGCCTATCTGGCGCGCCGCGCGCTCGACTACCTCGTGGGCTTCACCCTGTCGCCGGTGCTCTGGCGCAAGCTGCCGGGCTCCAAGTCCGCGGGCCGCGTGCAGTCGGTCGCGCTGCGGCTGGTCTGCGAGCGCGAGGCGGAGATCGAGGCGTTCCGCCCGCAGGAGTACTGGAGCGTCGAGGCCGACTTCGCCACGCCGGCCGGTGCTGCCTTCACCGCCCACCTCTCGCAGCTCGACGGCCGGAAGCTCGACAAGTTCGCCCTGCCCAACCAGGCGGCGGCCGAGGCTGCCGTGGCACGCATCCAGGGCGGCGAGCCGTTCACCGTCGGCACGGTCGAGCGCCGGCAGTCGCGCCGCAACCCCTACGCCCCCTTCACCACCTCGACCCTGCAGCAGGAAGCCTCGCGCAAGCTGGGCTTCGGCGCCACGCGCACCATGCGCGTCGCCCAGCGCCTGTATGAAGGTGTGGACATCGGCGGCGAGACGGTCGGCCTCATCACCTACATGCGAACCGACGGCGTGTCGCTGTCGCAGGAGGCCATCGAGGCCTCGCGCGCGCTGATCGGCAGCCTGTGGGGCGACAAGTACGTCCCCGGCCAGCCGCGCATCTACAAGACGGCCGCCAAGAACGCCCAGGAGGCGCACGAGGCGATCCGACCGACCGACCTGTTCCGCAAGCCGGAAAGCATCGCCGCCTATCTGGAAAACGACGAGCTGCGCCTCTATGAGCTGATCTGGAAGCGCACCGTCGCCTCGCAGATGGAAAGCGCCGTGCTGGATCAGGTGGCGGTGGACGTCAGCTCGCCGAAGCGCGACGTGGTGCTGCGCGCCACCGGCTCCATCGTCGTGTTCGACGGCTTCATGCGCGTCTACCAGGAGGACAAGGACGACGGCGAGGACGAGCAGGAGCGCCGCCTGCCCGCCATGGCCGAAGGCGACGGCCTGAAGCGCGGCGACATCCGCCCCGACCAGCACTTCACCCAGCCGCCGCCGCGCTACACCGAGGCGAGCCTGGTGAAGAAGCTGGAGGAGCTGGGCATCGGCCGGCCGTCCACCTACGCCTCCATCCTGCAGGTTCTCCAGGACCGCAACTACGTCCGCCTGGACAAACGCCGCTTCATCCCGGAAGACCGCGGCCGGCTGGTGACGGCGTTCCTCAAGAATTTCTTCACCCGCTATGTCGAGTACAACTTCACGGCCGAGCTGGAGAACCAGCTCGACGAGATTTCCGGCGGGCAGCTTGATTGGAAAGCGGTCCTGCGCGACTTCTGGCAGGCGTTCTCGCTCGCGGTGGAGGACACCAAGGACCTCACCATCACCAACGTGCTGAACGCGCTGGACGAGGAATTGGGATCGCACTTCTTCCCGGCCACCACGAGCGGCAGCGGCGCGGGCGTGGACCCGCGCGCGTGCCCGGTGTGCGGAAAGGGGCGGCTGGGGCTGAAGCTGGGCAAGATGGGCGCCTTCATCGGCTGCAACAACTACCCGGAGTGCCGCTACACCCGCCCCCTGGCGGTCGCCAACGACGACGGCCAGGACGTGCAGGAGGGCCCGCGCGAGCTGGGCGAGGATCCCGACACCCACCTGCCCGTCACCGTCCGCCGTGGCCCGTACGGCGCCTACATCCAGCTCGGCCCGCCCAAGGGCGCCGAGGAGGCGGCTCCGCCCCCCGCCGAGAAGCCGAAAAAGGGGAAGAAGGCCGCCAAGGACGACACGCCCAAGCCCAAGCGCGTCTCGCTGCCCAAGGGCATGTCACCGGCCGACGTGGACCTGGACACCGCACTGCGCCTGCTGGCCCTGCCGCGCGCCCTGGGCAACCACCCGGAGACGGGCCAGGAGATCAGCGCCGGCATCGGCCGCTTCGGCCCCTACCTGAAGCACGGTTCTCTGTACAAGTCGCTGGGCCCGGACGACGACGTGCTGACCATTGGCATGAACCGTGCCGTGGACCTGCTGGGCGAGGCCGCCAAGAAGGCCGCCGCCACGCCGGCCCAGACGCTTGGCGAGCACCCGAAGACCGGCAAGCCCATCACCATGGGTGCCGGCCGCTTCGGCCCCTACGTCAAGCACGGCTCGCTGTACGCCTCGATCCCCAAGGCGGTGGACCCCACGACGGTGACGTTGCAGCAGGCGCTGGAACTGCTGGACGCCAAGGCCGTGAAGGACGCCGCCAAGAAGGGCAAGACGGCGCCCGCCGCCGACGCCGAACCCGCTGAAAAGGCGGAAAAGAAGGCGCCGGCCAAGGCTGCCGCCAAGGAAAAAGCTCCGGCGAAGAAGGCTCCGGCCAAGGCCAAGGCGCCAGCCAAGGCGAAGGCCACCGCCGACGCGGACGCCGGGCCGGTCGACAAACCCGAGAAGCCCCCGGCGCGCAAGCGGGCGTAACCCCCGCTATCGCACCCAGCGCATCACCCCGCCCGCCAGCGGCGTCCATATTCCCATGGGCACGCCAGCGGCGCGGAGTGCGCGGGCCGTCCACTCGTTGCAGGTCAGCACCGGGCTGTAGGTGCCGTTCGCCTCGTAGAAGCGGTCGCCTCCTGTATAGCTGGCGCCCAGCAGCGGCCGTTCGGAGCGGAACCCGGCACGCACGTAGGCCACCAGCCGCCGGTATGCCCCCTCCCCCAACACGAGGCGCCCGCAGCCGTCGCCGCCGGACGGCGTGCGCAGGTGGTGAACGTGGATCACACTCCGCCCACCGCCGAACAGCGCCCGCCACGCAGTGCGCGGATTGAGGTCCGACCAGTGCCGGGTCTCCAGGTAGAACGCCCGGTCACCCCAACCGAACGACAGGTGCGTCGAATCGGCCGGCGCCAAGGGGAAGTCGGCGCGCGGCAGCACCGCCGTCCAGTCGATCGCCTCCGTGGTCGCCGGAAGAACGAGGTCGGTGTGCACGCCGTTGCTGCACACGAACACCACGATCCCCTCGCCTGCCGGCGGCTCGCCCGTCACCGGAATGAGCGGCAGCGTGAGCGCAAGCAGCGCGAATCCGCCGGCCACCGCCGCCAGGGCCATGAACACCACACGGAACACCACACGGAACACCGCCCGCACCAGCCGCCGCATCCGGCCCCTCCATCGCCGCCGCGCAGTCCTGCCCGGCGATTGTGGTCGAAGTGCGTACACTCTTCGGGGGTATCGGAAGGTTGGCGCCGCCTGCCCACCCGGTTGGCTGGCGCCACTGCCGCGTCGCCATAGCTTTCCTGCCGAAATCAAGGGCGGGGGAATCGCACCATGGCGTTTCGCAACGTGCTGGCCGGCACCACCGGCGCCAACCGGATCACCGGCGGCGCCGGACCGGACCTGATCTACGGCTTCGACCCGAACAGCCCGCAGGCGGCCGTCTCGTCCATCACCGCCACGCGGGTGGCCACGGATCTGGACCAGCCGCTGTTCGCCACCGCCGCGCCCGACGACCCGTCGCGCCTGTTCGTGGTCGAGCGCGGCGGCACCATCCGCATCCTCGACCTGGAAGACGGCGGCGTGGCGGCCACGCCATTCCTCGACGTCTCGCGCGAAATCTCGGTGGGCGGCGAGCGCGGCCTGCTCGGCCTCGCCTTCCATCCCGACTACGCCATCAACGGCCGATTCTACGTCAACCTGATCAACGCCCAGGGCGACACGGAAATCCGCGGTTACACCGTTTCGGCGGCCGATCCGAATCGTGCCGATCCGTCCAGCGCCACGCTGGTGCTGCGCGTCGACCAGCCGGAGGGCTCTTCCAACCACAAGGCCGGGTGGCTGGATTTCACCCCGGACGGCACGCTGCACGCGGCACTCGGCGATGGCGGAGTCGCCGCCAACGCACAGAACGTCGACAGCCTGCTCGGCAAGATCCTGCGCCTGGACGTGAACGCCGACGCCTTCCCGGCCGACGCCACGCGCAACTACGCGATCCCCGCCGGGAACCCGTTTGCCGCAACCGCCGGTGCGGACGAGGTCTGGGCGCTGGGCCTGCGCAACCCCTGGCGCGCCAGCTTCGACCGCGGCACCGGCGACCTGTACATCGCCGATGTCGGCCAGAACGAATGGGAGGAAATCGACATCGGTCAGGCCGGCGCCAACTACGGCTGGCCGGCGTTGGAGGGGGCGGAGGCATACCAGAACGTCACGCCCACCGCCGGCACCCTGACGCCGCCCATTTACACCTACGGCCACGATGTCGGCCGCTCGATCACCGGCGGCTACGTCTACCGGGGACCCGCCGAGGAGATGCAGGGCCAGTACGTGTTCGGCGATTTTATCTCCGGTCGCATCTGGACGCTGCATTCCGCCGGCGGCACATGGTCGGCCACCGAGCGCACCGGGCAGATCCAGACCGACGCCGGCCGCATCAACCAGATCGCCTCCTTCGGCGAGGATTCGCGCGGCAACCTCTACGTCGTCGATTTCGACGGCGACATCTTCCGCCTGACACCGCGCGGTGTGGCCGGCGCGGCGGGAAACGCCGACGGCCCCGACGACCTGCGGGCCGGCGATGGTCCCGACATGGTGTTCGCCGGGGACGGGGCGGACGCGGTGTTCGGCGAGGCGGGCGACGACGAGTTGCACGGCCACGGCGGCGGCGACACCCTGGACGGCGGCGACGGCGCCGACGTGGTGTTCGGTGGGGCCGGCAACGACCTGATCATTGGCGACGGCGGGGCCGCAGGTTCGGCGCTGGCCGCCGACTACCTGCTGGGCTGAGCATCGGTGGGGTGGAATCCCGGCGGGAATGCTGGGACACTGCGCCGATGACCAAGCCCATCCGCCCCACCGGCTTTCCCACCCGCGAATCCGTCCTTGATTTCATCCGCACCAGCCCCGTCCCCGTCGGCAAGCGCGAGATCGCTCGCGCCTTCAAGCTGCAGGGCAGCGCCGACCGCGAACGGCTGAAGAACCTGCTGAAGGACCTGGAGGCCACCGGCACCGTCGAGCGCGGGCGGGGCAAGCGCATCGCCCCACCGCAGGCGTTGCCCGAGGTCGCCGTGCTGGAGGTGACGGGCGTCGACCCGGACGGCGAAGTGCTGGCCCGGCCCCTGACCTGGGCCAGCGACGATCCGCCGCCGCGTATCTTCATGATGCCGGAGAAGAAGGGCCACCCGGCGCTGGCCGTGGGCGACCGCGTCCTCGCCCGCCTGTCGCGCGTCAACGAACGGCTGTACGAGGCGCGCACCATCCGCCGCATCGAGGGGACCGCCGGACGGGTGCTGGGCGTCTACCGCCTGGGTGCGGACGGTGGCCGCATCGTACCGACCGACAAGCGCAACAAGGCCGAACTGCTGGTGCTGCCCGCCAACGCGGCCGGCGCCGAACCGGGGGAGCTGGTGCTGGCCGACGTGCTGCCGGCCACCCGACTGGGTCTGGCGCAGGCGCGCATCGTCGAGCGCATCGGCCATACGGCCGAACCACGCGCGTTCAGCCTGATCGCCACCCACGCCGCCGGACTGCCCACCGTCTTCCCGCACGCGGCGGAGACGGAGGCGAAGCGCGCCAAGGTGCCGCCCCTCACCGGCCGCGTCGACCTGCGCGGCGTGCCGCTGGTCACCATCGACGGCGCCGACGCCCGCGATTTCGACGACGCCGTATGGGCGGAACCCGACACCGACCCGGCCAACGAAGGCGGCTGGCACCTGCTGGTCGCCATCGCCGATGTCGCCTATTACGTCCGCCCCGGCTCGGCACTGGACCGGGCGGCGTTCGAGCGCGGCAACTCCTGCTACTTCCCCGACCGCGTCGTGCCGATGCTGCCGGAGGCGCTGTCGAACGACCTGTGCTCGCTGCGCCCGAACGAGGAGCGCGGCTGCCTCGCCGTGCACCTGTGGATCGACCGCAGCGGCGCGCTGCTCCGCCACCAGTTTGAGCGCGCGCTGATGCGCTCCGCCGCGCGCCTGACCTACGAACAGGTGCAGGCGGCGCGCGACGGCCGGTCGGACGAGGAGACGGCGCCGTTGCTCGACACCGTCATCAGCCCCCTCTATGCCGCCTTCGAGCGCCTGTGGGAGGGACGGCAGCGGCGTGGCACGCTCGACCTCGATCTGCCGGAACGGCGCGTGCTGCTCGATGACGCGGGCCGGGTTGCCGCCATCGTGCCGCGCGAACGGCTCGACAGCCACCGGCTGATCGAGGAATTCATGATCTGCGCCAACGTCGCCGCAGCCGAAAGCCTGGAAGCCAGGGGCGTGCCCTTCATGTACCGCGTGCACGACCAGCCGGCCGACGACAAACTGGAGGCTCTGCGCGAGTTTCTGGAGGGAATCGGGTACAGTCTCGCGAAAGGTCAGGTGCTTAAGCCCGATCACTTCACCCGGATTCTGAAGAAGGCGGAGGGCACGCCGGAATCGCAACTGGTCAGCGAGGTGATCCTGCGCAGCCAGGCGCAGGCGGTGTACAGCCCCGACAACCTCGGCCATTTCGGGCTGGCGCTGCGTCGCTACGCACACTTCACCTCGCCCATCCGACGTTACGCCGACCTCGTCGTGCACCGCGCGCTGATCCGCGCGCACGGTCTCGGCCCCGGCGCCCTCGACGACGAGACGGTGGCGCGCATGACCGACGTGAGCGAGCACATTTCCATGACCGAACGACGCGCCGCCGCCGCGGAACGTGACGCGGTGGACCGTTACACGGCATCGTACCTGTCGTCGCACGTCGGCGCGGTGTTCAGCGGGCGCATCACCGGCGTCACCCGCTTCGGCCTGTTCGTCCGCCTGGACGAATCCGGCGCCGACGGGCTCGTCCCAGCCTCCGTTCTGCCCGACGATCGATACGAGCACCGGGAACACGAACACGCGCTCGTGGGCGAGCGCTGGGGCCGGGTGTACCGCCTAGGCGCACCCGTCAAGGTCATCGTCCTGGAGGCCGATCCGCTGACCGCCAGCACGCTGTTCCGCCTGCGCGACGACGACGGCGCCGATCTCGTCGACGCCAGCGGAAGGCCGTGGCATTCCGGCAACGCCGGCTCCAGATCCGGCGCAAAGCGCCCGGTAAGAGCGCGCTTAAGCGGTCGTGGCAAAAAAGCGACATCGCGTGGGAAATAGGGCACAAACACCATTTTGAGCGTATTTGCCCCACCAATGCCTCCTGCAATGGTGCTATGCATCATACCATCGAACGTGAGCTGGAGTACCCTGGCGGCCGGTGAGGACATCCGCCGCCAGGGCCGTACGCCAGCCCACCGTACGCAGGGAGTGCGGTCGGCGCGCCATGATGCACGGGCTTGGTCGGATGACCTTTCGGCGGCACGTCACCGCCCCCTTCGCGGCCCTCGCGCTCGTCTTCGGATGCAGCGGAGGTGAGCCACCAAAGCCCGCAGCCGCCGCCGATTCCACCTATATCAGCGAACAGGTCTTCACCGTCGGCTACGGTCGCATCGCCGACGCGTACCTCCAGCCGGTGGACATGCGGCGGCTGGGCGTCGGCGGGCTGAAGGGCCTCGCGGCGATCGACCCGGCCATCACCGTCGAAACCACCGGCAAGACCGTACGCGTGTACGTGTCGGACAAGCTGGTCACACAGTACGGCACGCCGCCCGCCCATGACGCCGCCGCCTGGGCGGCGCTCACCGCGCATGCGGTGGAGAAGGTGCGGCTGCACTCCGCGCCGCTGCGCACCAGCACCACCGACCGCGTCTATCAGGCCGTGTTCGATGCGGTCACCGCCGACCTCGACGGCTATTCCCGTTACGCCGCCCCGCAACGCGCCACCACCGAGCGCGCGCAGCGCGAAGGCTATGGCGGCATCGGCCTGTCGCTGGAATCGCAGGCCGGCCGCCATACCATCCGCAATGTCCTGGCGCGCGGCCCGGCCGAACGCGCCGGCGTGCGCGATGGCGACCTGCTGATCGCCATCGACGGCGAGACGACTGCCGCCATGACCGACACCGCCGTGCGCGACCGCCTGCGAGGCGCGGCCGGCAGCCTCGTCCTGCTTACGGTTGGGCGCGACGGCATGCCGCCGCGCCGCCTGCCCATCCGCCGCGACCGCATCGTGCCAAACATGGTCAGCCATTCCTTCAGTGATGGCATCGCGCTCTTCAGGCTGGAGCGGTTCAACGCGACCACGGCCGCCAACCTGCGCGAGGCCGTTCTGGCCGTGCGACGCGCGCCCACACCGGCGCGCGGCCTCGTCCTCGACCTGCGGGGCAACCCCGGCGGCCTGCTCGACCAGGCGGTCGCCGTCGCCGACCTGTTCATCCGACGCGGCCGCATCATCGCCACCGAGGGGCGCCATCCCGACAGCCGCCAGCGCTTCGACGCCGCCACCGACGACGTGGCCGACGGGCTGCCGGTGGTCGTTCTGATCGACGGGCGCACCGCCTCCTCCGCCGAGGTGGTTGCCGCGGCACTGCAGGACAGCGGGCGCGCGGTGGTCGTCGGCACCTCCTCCTACGGCAAGGGCAGCGTGCAGACCGTTACCCGCCTGCCCAACGACGCCGAGCTGTTCCTGACCTGGAGCCGGATCTACACGCCGGCCGGCTACACGCTGCACAAGCAGGGCGTCCACCCGACCATCTGCACCAGCGTGAACGCGCCGGACGCCGTCAGCGTGCTGGCCGAGCTGCGCGACGGGCACCTGCGGCCAGCGCCGCAGATCGCCTCCTGGCGGGCCGCCGCGGCCGACAACGACGCCGCCGTGCTGCGCCTGCGCGACACCTGCCCGGCGCGCGAGCACGAGGCCGGGCTGGACGTGCAGGTCGCCAAGCAGCTCCTGGCCGAGCCCAGCCTGTACCGGCAGGCCCTTGCCTTCGCGTCCACCGCCGTGGCTGAGCGCTGAGGCGGGCGGGAATACCGGCCGCACTGAACCAGGAAGGTTGCTCAAACCCTTGTCAGGGCTTGACATGGCGGCAATTGCGGGTATCTTCCCGCGCTACGCATCGCCGCCCGCCGGGCCGGCGGGACACTGGTTTATTTTCGGGATTGCGATCATGGCCAAGCAGAACACCGTCCTCATCAAGCTGGTGAGCACGGCCGACACCGGTTTCTTCTATGTGAAGAAGAAGAACCCGAAGAAGACCACCGAGAAGCTCAGCTTCAATAAGTATGATCCGGTGGCGCGCAAGCACGTCGCGTTCAAGGAAGCCAAGATCAAGTAAGGTTTCCCGACCGTCGACAAGCGAAAAGGCCGCCCCCCGGGGCGGCCTTTTGTGATTCGCGATGTCGCTCGCACCATCGGCAGACGGCGGGCAATTAGCACGATATCATAGCGTGCTTAGCTCCCATAATGCTATGCATTGCGGCATGCACCGCGACCTGCTTTCCCCCTTTGGTGGTGAGTTCGCCGATCCTACGCGCGAGGCGGCATTCCAGGCGGAGCGTCTGCCGGAAACGGTGCGCCACGCCCGGCTGCTGTTCGCCCTTTCGGTGGTGCTGAACACCCTGTTTTTCGCCAGCGACTGGCGTTTCTACGGCGATCCGCATTTTTACGTCGCCATTGCCGCCCGCGCGGTGGTGGTCGGCATTTCCCTGGCCTGCTTCGTCCTGGCGAGCCGTGCCGGGAGCTTCCGCCGGGCGCAGGCGGTCATGCTGCTGTGGCAAGGCGTCACCGCTGCCGCCGTGGCCGTCCTCGTCAGTTCGCGCAGCGACATCGCCTTGATGGTCGTGCTGATGCTGCCAGCGATCTACTATCTCGCCGTGCCGACCTCGTTCCGCATCACGATGGTGTCGGGCATCGGCAGCAGCGCCCTGATGCTGGGCGGCTATCTGCTGCCCGGACCGCTGCCGCCGACCCTTCTCGGGCTGACCCTGGTCGTGGTGCTGGCCAACGGCACGCTGCTGCTCGTGGTGCACAGAACGAACCGGCTGCGCCGCCAGGAATGGGCGGCCACCCAGGCCGAGCGGCAGGCGAAGGATGATCTGGCGGACAGCCGCGCCATGATCGAACGGATGTTCATGGCCGCTCCCATCCCGATGTTCGTCACCACGCGGCGGGAGAGTCGCCTCGTCAAGGCGAACGATGCGGCCTACACCTTCTTCGGCGGAGATCCCGCGGCATTCGGCGTCCACACCATCGATCAGCTCTACGTGGACCCGTCCCATCGTGCCGCCCTTCTCGCCGCCCTTGACCGCGACGGGCGGGTCGGCGGTTTCGAGACGCAGGTGCGCCTGGGCGACGGCTCGCGGCGCGATGTGCTGCTGGCAGCCACGCCGCTCGACATCGCCCGCGAGCCTTGCCTCATGTGTGGCGTGGTCGACATCACCAGCCGCAAGGCTCTGGAATCGCACCTGGAATGGCTGGCGACCACCGACCCGCTGACGGGACTGGCCAACCGCAACCGCTTCTTCACCGTGGCGGAGGTGGAGATGCGGCGCGCCGAGCGCGTCGCCCGCCCGGTCTCCGTGCTGATGATCGACCTGGACCACTTCAAGCGTGTCAACGACACGCACGGGCACGAGGTCGGCGACGCCGTGCTGAAGGCCTTCGCGCGTCTGAGCCGCGCCGCGCTGCGCCCGCAGGATCTCGTCGCCCGCTTCGGCGGCGAGGAGTTCGCCGTCCTTTTACCGGAAACCGACCGGAACGGCGCCCTTGCCATCGCAGAACGCCTGCGCGCCGAAGCCGAAGGCCTGCGCGGCGACGGCGTGCCGCCGGAGGTGGGCGTCACGGTGAGCATCGGTGTGTCGGAGATCGACAAGGCCGAACGCACGCCCGACCTGGCGCTGTCGCGCGCCGACCGCGCGCTGTACGCCGCCAAGCGCGCCGGCCGCAACCGGGTGGTGGACTTCACGGCGCCGACCGCGACGGTGCTGCGCACGGACTGAGGGCCTGAATGAGGATTGGCGCTGGGCCGCGCCTGCGGGGCGGCCCTTCAGTGCGCCGGGCTGATGCGGAACTCGTTGACCTCCCCGCGCGGATCGGCCACCACGCAGTTGCGGCCCGAGCGCTTGGCTTGGTAAAGCGCCGCGTCGGCGCGCTTGATGAGGTTGTCCGCCGTATCGCCCAGCCGCCCGCCGGCGGCCACACCCACCGACACCGTCACCGCGATCTGCCCCACCGGTGCCGCCACCACGAAGGGCGCGTCGGCGATGCGGTTGCGCAGCCGCTCGGCAACGACGCGCGCCGCCTCGTCGTCGGTGTCCGGCAGGATGACGACGAACTCCTCGCCGCCCAGGCGGGCCACCAGATCGAAGGTGCGCAGGTTGCGGCTGGCGCGGCTCGCGACCTCCTTCAGCACGTCGTCGCCGACGTCGTGGCCCCAGGTGTCGTTAACGACCTTGAAGTGGTCGATATCGAACATCAGCACCGACACCGGCTTGTGATTGTCGATGGCGCGGTCGAGCAGGCGGGGCAGGTGCGCGTTGACGTAGCGGCGGTTGAACACGCCCGTCAGGCTGTCGGTCAGCGCCATCGACAGGCTGTGCTCGTAATTCGCGCGCAGCCGCTCCTGGTAGCGCTTGCGGCGGATCTGGGTGCGCACGCGGGCCAGCAGCTCGTTGCGGTCGATTGGCTTGATGACGTAGTCGTTGGCGCCCAGTTCCAGGCCCTTGGCGACGCGGTTCAGGTCGCCTTCGTCGACAACCAGCAGGATCGGCACCTGCCGCGTGCGCTCATGCGAGCGCAGCTGCGAGCACAGGCGCAGCCCGTCCTCGTTCAGCAGGGTCAGGCTGACGATCACCATGTCCAGATCGTCGTTCAGCGCCCGCTCCAACGCCTTGGCGCAGGTCTCCGAGTGGATGACGTGGTCGCCGTCGCGCTTCAGCGTCTCGGTGATCTTTTCCAGGTCGAGGACGGAATCCTCCAGCACCAGCACGCGCGCCTTGTCGGCCGCCTCGCTCAGCAGCGTGCCGGTCGGCTCGATCACGCCGAACTGGCCCGACGTGCTCTCGCGCAGGCGCCACTCGTCCATCATCATCTTGAGCCGCACCAGCGAGCGCACGCGCGCAAACAGCGCGATGTCGTTCACCGGCTTGGTCAGGAAATCGTCGGCCCCGGCCTCCAACCCGCGCACGCGGTCGGCCACGTCGGACAGCGCCGTCACCATCACCACCGGGATGTGCATGGTGGCGGGATCGGAGCGGATCTTCTCGCACACCTCGAACCCGTCCATGCCCGGCATCATGACGTCGAGCAGCACGATGTCCGGCGACTCCCGCTTGACCAGTTCCAGCGCCTCGGGACCGTTGTAGGCGGTGATGACGTCGAAATACTCGCGCGTCAGCTTGGCCGCCAGCAGCTTCACGTTGGGCAGGACATCGTCGACAACGAGGACGCGCGCGGACATGGGGCTTTATGCTTTCTGGTAGCTTCTGCGGCGGTTTATGAGAGGAACTTCTGCACGGACTCGAGGAATTTCGTCACTGAGATCGGCTTGGCGATATAGTCTTCGCAGCCGCCTTCACGAATCTTTTCCTCGTCCCCTTTCATGGCGAAGGCGGTGATGGCAATGACGGGGATAGCCTTCAGTTCCTCGTCCTCCTTGATCCATTTGGTGACTTCGAGCCCCGAGACCTCGGGAAGCTGGATGTCCATGAGGATGAGGTCCGGACGATGCAGCCGGGCCAGCTTCAGCGCCTCCATGCCGTCGCGCGTCTGCAACGTGGAATAGCCATGGGCCTCGAGAAGATCGTGAAAGAGCTTCATGTTGAGCTCATTGTCCTCGACGATGAGCACCCGTTTCGGGGCTTTGCCCGCGTCCGCCACGCCCGCGGGGCCGTTCGCCTGCGAAGACATCAACACGCTCCTCCGGGCCGTACCGCCCGATTTCGTCGTAGCGACGCCCGCTTTCGCGGGTCACCAACGGTTCGGTGTACCTCCTTTTTTCTTAGGCGGCGACGGTTAAATTGTCGTTACCACAAGCGTGACAACCACTTGACCCAGTACTTTCGTACACTATCCGTCGAACCGGGCAAATAGGGCCGGAAGACGCTCAAGCGGTCCGGCGCTTGCCGCGGCGCTTGCCCTTGTCGCCGTACATCTTCACGTCGGCCTGCCGGATCACGTCCTCCTCGTGGTCCGCCGGGCCGTAGGGCTGCGTGCCGATGGAGAAGCGCACGGGCAGCTTGGCACCGTTCCAGGTCACGGTCTCGCCGTTGGCCACCCTCGCCAGCTGCGCGGTGCGGGCGGTGCCGGTGGCCGTGTCGGTGTTGGTCAGCAGCACGGCGAATTCGTCGCCGCCCAGGCGCGCCACCACGTCCTCCGCCCGCACGAGGGCCTGGAGAAGGCGGGCCACCTGCCGCAGGTAGAAGTCGCCGGCAAGATGGCCGTGCGTGTCATTGATGGCCTTGAAGCCGTCCAGATCGATCATCACCAGAACGCCACCGGCCGCCGGGTTGCGCCGCGCCGCCGCCAGCTCGCGCCGCAGGTGGCCGTAGAAGCCGCGGCGGTTCAGCAGCCCGGTCAGCTCGTCCGTCATGGTCAGGCTTTCCAGGTAGGCAATGCGTTCCTGCTGCTGGTTGATGAGGTCCTGCGCCTCGGCCAGCTTCGCCAGCGCGCTCTCCAGGACGCGCTCGCCTGTATCCTCGACGACCGCCAGACCGAGCCCGCGCGGGCGGGTCAGGCGGGTCCAGCCCAAGCCATCCAGGCCATGGTGTGCGGCGGCGGGATCCGGGGCGGCGAAGGCGTTCATGGTCGGCTCCTCTCGCTTGGCGCGAAATGCTTCGCCCCTCTCGTAGCAACAGGCGTGCCAGACGCAGACTCCTTGGATTCCGCCACTTTGCCCATCGGCAGAAATCGCCCTGCCCGAGTCCCGCCCGGCAGGAAATTCCGGCCGGCAACAATTCGCCTGACATTTTCGCTGTATTTTACCCAAATGCCGCGCGCCCTTCCGGCATGCGGCTTACGGCCCTGCGACGCCACGGCGGCAAGGGGCGGCCTGGGGGGCGGCCTGGGAAAAGCTTTCCCCAGCCTGCCCCGCGCCCTGCCCGTCACACCACCCGGTCGGGCGGCTCCTGCCCGGCAAAAAAGGCATCCAGGTTGTCGAGCGCCTTGAACCCCATGGCGTTGCGCGTCTCCACCGTGGCGCTGCCCAGGTGCGGCAGCAGGAAGGTGTTGGGCAAGCCGCGGTAACCGGTGTGCAGGTTCGGCTCGTTCTCGAAGACGTCCAGCCCTGCGGCGGCGATGTGGCCACTCTTGAGCGCGGCGATCAGCGCCTCGTCCTCCACCACGCTGCCGCGCGCTGTGTTGACGACGATGGCGCCGCGCGGCAGCCGGGCAAGGCGGGGGGCGTTCAGCCAGTGGTGCGTCTGCGGCGTGGCCGGGCAGTGCAGGGTCAGCACGTCGATTTCGGCCAGCATCGCCTCCGGGTCGGCGTGGAAGGTCGCCCCCTCCTCCAGATCGGCCGGCAGGCGCGACCGGTTGGAATAGTGCACGCTCATGCCGAAGGCCCGCGCGCGGCGCGCCACCGCCTGCCCGATTCGGCCCATGCCGAACACCCCCAGGCGCTTTCCGCCCAGGTGCGTCCCCATCAGTTGTGTCGGCGTCCATCCCGTCCAGGCGCCCGCGCGCACCAGCGATTCGCCCTCCGACGCCCGCCGGGCGGCGCCGAGCATGAGCAGCAGCGCGATGTCGGCCGTGGCGTCGGTCAGTACGCCCGGCGTGTTGGTGACCAAGAGGCCGCGCGCCCGCGCGGCGGCCAGGTCGATGTGGTCGGTGCCGACAGAGAAGGTGGCGAGGACCCGCACCGTGTCCGGCAGCGCCCCGATCACCTCGGCCGACAGCCGGTCGGCCGCGCAGCAGAGGATACCGTCAGCGCCCGCCGCGCGCTCGACCAGCGTCCGGGCAGTCTGCGGTGTGTCGTTCGGATTCAACCGGACGTCGTAGGCCCGAGCCGCGCGCGCCTCCACCGCGTCCGGCAGGCGGCGCGTCACCAGCAGCACCGGCCGGGCCTGTCCATCGCTCGTTTGCATCGCTTCTTCCTCCCCTCTCGTTGAATTGCGCTTGGCGGGCCTTTCGATCCGCGCGAAAAACACCCATTATCCGAGTGAACGGTTCCAATCACCCGTGGAAGCCACCTTGTCCACACTCCGCAACACCGCCCGCGTCACAGCCGCTGCCATCGCCGCCGCGCTGCTGCTCTCCCCCCTGTCGGCGCGGTCGGCGGAGGCGGCCGCCGAGATCGCACCGCACCGCGCCATCTATAAGATGTCGCTGCTGAAGGCGCGCGGGTCGAGCAAGGTGGCCGATGTCCGCGGCCGCATGATGTTCGAATGGGCCGACGCCTGCGACGGCTGGACGACGGAGCAGCGTTTTCAGCTGCGCTTCGTCTACGCCGAAGGCGACGAGATGAACATGACCACCAACTACACCACCTGGGAAGCCAAGAACGGCCTGCGCTACCGGTTCAACGTGCGCAAGACCGTGAACGGCGAGGTGGACGAGGAAGTGCGCGGCGACGCCCGGCTGGAAAAGGACGGCACCGGCGGCGTCGCCCACTTTGTCCGGCCGGAAGAGAACGACATGCCGCTGCCCGCGGGCACGATGTTCCCCAGCAGCCACACCGTGGCGGTGATCGATCGCGCCAAGTCCGGCGAGGTGTTCTTCAACCGCGTCGTCTTCGACGGCGCCGACGCCGAGGGTGCCACGGAAATCAGCGCCGTCGTCGGCCCGGCCACCAGGGCCGCGGCTGAGCGGGTCCCCGAGCTGACCCGGGATCGCAAGGCATGGCCGGTGCGCATGGCTTTCTTCCCGCTGAAGAGCGACGCCGCGCAGCCGGAATACGAAATGAGCATCACGCTCCTGCAGAACGGCGTCGCCGAATCGATGCAGATCGACTACGGCGACTTCACCGTGAACGCCATTCTGGAAACGCTGGAAGCCCTGCCGAAGTCGGGGTGTTGACGCACCCCGATCACACGTCGAACGTCGTCGTCGCCGTTGGCGCCCCACCAGCGGCTCGCGTGGGCAAAGCGCTCTGGGCGGGCGTGTTTCCATGTCGGGGATCCGGGACGTCGGCGCGAACGTCAGCTCTGACCGATGACGCCGGCCGCGCAAACTCCGACCGCGCAAATTATATGTCCACGCATAAAGCGTGTCGGCGCCGACACACCACCACGCCGCGAACTCCCGGCGGCATATATCGAATTGTAAGTAAATGCCGGAAGAGACAATATGTTGGGGTCGTCGCAGTCGTGATGCGGCACCAATCGGTTCATGGGGTTTTCGGATGAGCAAGAAGAAGGTCCAGATCGGGCAGGTCTATCAGTCCGTCGGGTCGTCGAGCGCCCGTGCGTGGCGCGTTCGGGACACACTCAACCTCTTCAACATTCCGCACGCCCGCGTCGTCAGCACCGAGGACGACGGCGACGTCAAGACACTGAGCTGCCTCGTGCTGACCGATCCGAGTTTTTACCGCCTGATCGAAAGCCCCGCCGCAGCGGCGTGAGCGTGCCGTTGGCGTTTCACCTGCGGTTCGACCCAACCGACGATCCACCGTAGGTTGGGTTAGGCGCAGCGCGAACCCGACGACAGGAAGGACAGTCAGTCCGTCATGCCTTTGGCGGCGGAGACCGCATCGCGGACGCTGACGCCCTTGCGCATGATGTTGTCCACCGCGCGGCCCTGCACCATCCTGATGCCGGCCTTGTGCGCGTAGACGAGGCTGGACACCGTGTCGCAGCGGGCCAGGATGAACTTGCAGCGGTCCTGCTCGGCGATACGGTCGAAGAAATACTTCTCCAGGCCCGGATCCATCTCCAGCATGTCGCTCGACCAGAAGATCTTAGCGTAGTCGGCGTTCAGGTATTCCAGGTCGAAGTTGGTGACCCAGAACGGGTTCAGGCCGTCCACAGCAATCTGGTAGCGGCGGTCCTGCGCGAAATCGACCACCTCGTTGAACAACGACAGGTTCTCGATCAGGTCACCCTTGGAGATCTCCAGCACGACATTGCCGCGGAAATCGATGGGCAACCGCTCGTCGAACTTCACGAAGCCGGTGGAGATCACCGTCGACAGGTTGATGTTGATGCCGATGCGCCGGCCGCGCATGAACGACAACCCGTGGTTCAGCGCCCGCAGCACCGACTGGTCGAGGTTGGCGGTGAAGTAGTTGAACAGCCACTTGTTGGCCGTCAGGTCGTATTCCGGGCAGAGCCGTTCTTGCAGCAGCTTGATCGAGATGTAGAGCTCGTAATACTCGTTCTCGTCGTCACCCTGTGGGTCCAGGTTGGCGATGGCTTGGTTGAACAGGAAGGGCGACAGGTCGAACATCTGCATCTGACGTTCGAGCTTGCCCATCTCCTCCAGCGTGATCGGCGGCTTGGTCTCGGTGGAGTGCGTGCCCGTCTCGCCCGCCTGCAGTTCCTCGACGAAGCGGATGACGTTGACGAAGTTCAACGCCAGTTCCATGATCGAGTAGAGCGAATATTCCTTGTACGGGTTCGGTCCCGTCAGCGTCGTCTTCGACAGGAAGATCTGCTCGACCTTCTGACACACCTCGGTGACGCCGGTCAGCTTCAGCCCCTTGTAGAGGACGATGACGTCGCCGTTCGAGATGTTGAAGGACTGAAGATACGACGCCTTCGACCCAAGTTCCTGGATGATCGTGCGAACGATCATCTGGCTGGACGGGTCCTTGTCCTTCAGCAGCGACAGGTGCATGTGGATGAGCCGCATCCCCTGCAGCTCGTTCTTGGCGGACCGCAGCAGGTTCAGCAGCTTGTCGTTGTCGAATTCCGGCCGGGAATCCTTCGCGGCGGCTACGGCCTGCTGCTTCTCCGAGGAGGAGAGGCGAACGCGGTCGCGTCCGATCGGTGGTTTGCCGCGAAAACTGCTCATCAACAACGTCTCCCAACGCGGGAAGGCTCTGGCGGGCCCGCCCGCCACGACGCGGACAAGCGATTCCCTTAGTGAGCAAAGTTAACCCGAGCTATCTTTAAAAATGCATTAAACCGTGGTTAATAGCTAGGCACCAATATGAATAGTTAAGCGTCTATACTTGATGCCTCCCATCACGCCCCGGCGGACGGGGCGGGCACGATGCGCACGCGGCGGTCCTGCACGGCCAGCGCGATGCGCCCGTGCTTCAGCGCCAGCGCGTCCTCGCCGAACAGCTCGCGGCGCCAGCCGTGCAGCGCCGGCACGTCGGCGTGGTCGTCGGCGGCGATGGACTCGAGGTCGGCGGCCGAGGCCACGAGCTTGCTCGCCACGTGGTTCTCGTCGCATTTCATCTTGAGCAGCACGCGCAGCAACTCGATGATCGGGGTCAACCCCGGCGGCAGTTCCTCGCGCGCCTCGACTCGCGGGCATTCGGATTCAGGGATGTCCAGGCCGCGCTGCACGGCGGCCAGCACGTCCGCCCCCTGCTTGCCTTCGGCGAATCCGCGCCCCATGCCGCGCGTGCGGGCGAGGTCGTCGACGGTGGTCGGCGCGTGCGCGGCGATCTCCAGCAGCGCCTCGTCGCGCAGCACCCGCGAGCGCGGCAGGTCGCGCCGCTGCGCCTCGCGCTCGCGCCACGCCGCCAGTTCCTTGAGGATGGCCATGAAGCGCGGCTTGTTGGTGCGCACCTTCAGGCGCAGCCACGACGTCTCCGGCTCCACCGTGTAGGTGGCCGGGTTGGTCAGCACCGCCATCTCCTCCTCCAGCCAATGGGCGCGGCCGGTGCGGCACAGGCGCTTGCGCAGCTTCTCAAAGGCGGGGCGCAGGTGGATGACGTCGGACAGCGCGTAGGTGAGCTGCCGCTCGGTCAGCGGGCGGGCCGACCAGTCGGTGAAGCGGCTGGACTTGTCGATGCGAGCCCCGGCCAGCTTGGTGACCAGCGTCTCGTACCCGACGCTCTCGCCGAATCCGCAGACCATGGCGGCGACCTGCGTGTCGAACAGCGGGTGCGGGATCTTGCCGGTCAGGTGGAAGAAGATCTCCACGTCCTGACGGGCGGCGTGGAACACCTTCAGCACGTTGGGATCGACCAGCACGTCCAGCAGCGAACCCAAGTCGATGCCATCGGCGAGCGGGTCGATGGCGACCGCGCCGTCCGGCCCCGCCACCTGGATCAGGCAGAGCTGCGGGTAGTAGGTCTTCTCGCGCAGGAATTCGGTGTCGACGGTGATGTAGTCGGCACCGGCGAGGCCGCGGCAGAACGCGTCCAGCTCGGAGGTCGTGGTGATGAGTGTCATGCGGGCTTCATACACGAGCACGCGCCGGGGGAAAAGCCACCAAGAGTCAAAGCTTCCTATAAGCTGCGGACAGCTTGACATTCCGCCCTTCACGGTGTGGTGTGTCGGGCCATTCCGCGCCCGCGCGTTACACCAGACTCCAAGGCAGCTCGACCCATGCACCCCTATCGCACCCACACCTGCGGCCAGCTTCGTGAAGAGGATGCCGGTTCCACCGTCCGCCTGTCGGGCTGGATCAACCGCAAGCGCGACCACGGGCAGCTCCTGTTCATCGACCTGCGCGACCACTACGGAATCACGCAGTGCGTGATCGACAACTCCAAGGCCGACTTCGCCACGGCGGACCGGCTGCGGCTGGAGTCCGTCATCACCATCACGGGCAAGGTGGTCAAGCGCACGCCGGAGACCATCAACGACAAGATGGCGACCGGCCGCGTCGAGGTGCAGATCCAAGAGCTGACGGTCCAGAGCGAGGCCGAGACGCTGCCGATGCCGGTCAACCAGGAGGCCGACACGGGTGAGGAGGTGCGCCTGCGCTACCGCTTCCTCGACCTGCGGCGCGAGCGCATCCACGAGAACATCCTGCTGCGTTCGCGCGTCATTGCCTCGGTGCGCCGCCGCATGATCGACCAGGGCTTCACCGAGTTCCAGACGCCGATCCTCACCGCCTCCTCGCCGGAGGGTGCGCGCGACTACCTGGTGCCGTCCCGCAACCACCCCGGGAAGTTCTACGCCCTGCCGCAGGCGCCGCAGCAGTTCAAGCAGCTCCTGATGGTCGCCGGCTTCGACCGCTACTTCCAGATCGCGCCCTGTTTCCGCGACGAGGACGCGCGCGCCGACCGCAGCCCCGGCGAGTTCTACCAGCTCGACTTCGAGATGAGCTACGTCACGCAGGACGACGTCTTCGCCGCGATCGAACCGGTGCTGCACGGCGTCTTCGACGAGTTCGGCGGCTTCCGCCGCGAGACGAAGCCGGAAGTCGACTCCTATCCGTTCCGCCGCATCCCCTTCGACGAGGCGATGCTGAAGTACGGCTCGGACAAGCCGGACCTGCGCAACCCGCTGCTGATCACCGACGTGACCGAGGTGTTCAAGCGCGACGACGTCGAGTTCCGCGCCTTCCGCTCCACTGTCGACAAGGGCGGCGTGGTGCGCGCCATCCGGGCGCCGAAGGTCTCCGACCGGCCGCGCAGCTTCTTCGACAAGCTGAACGACTGGGCCAAGGAGCTGGGCGCGCCGGGCCTCGGCTACATCATCTTCGAGGCGGCGGGCGGCAAGGGCCCGATCGCCAAGTTCGTGCCCGAGGCCGCGCAGGCCGCCTTGCGGGAACTGTGCGGGCTGGAGGACGGCGACGCGGTGTTCTTCGTCTGCGACCTGCCCGGCCCGGCGGCCAAGCTGGCCGGTCAGGCGCGCACCAAGCTGGGCCAGGAACTCGACCTCATCGAGAAGAACGCCTTCCGCTTCTGCTGGATCGTCGACTTCCCGATGTTCGAGTATGACGAGGACCTCAAGCAGGTCGTCTTCTCGCACAACCCCTTCTCCATGCCGCAGGGCGGCCTGAAGGCGCTGGAGGAGATGAACCCGCTCGACATCAAGGCCTACCAGTACGACATCGTCTGCAACGGCGTGGAGCTGTCGTCGGGCGCCATCCGGAACCATCTGCCGGAGGTGATGTACAAGGCCTTCGCCATCGCCGGCTACCCGGCGGAGGAGTTGGAGGCACGCTTCGGCGGCATGCTGAGCGCGTTCAAGATGGGCGCCCCGCCGCACGGCGGTTCGGCCCCGGGCATCGACCGCATCGTCATGCTGCTGGCCGACGAGCCGAACATCCGCGAGGTCATCGCCTTCCCGCTGAACCAGCGCGCCGAGGATCTGCTGATGCAGGCCCCCGCCCCGGTGGATCAGGCGCGCCTGCGGGAGTTGCACCTCAAGCTCGACCTGCCCAAGCCGAAGGTCGCGGCGCCGCAGTAAGCGGCACCCTCGCGCACCATGTTGGGCCGCGCCAAGCGAAGCGCGGCCCAACGCCGTTTCGAGGCTACGCCGCTGCCAGCGGACGCGGCGTGATGATCTCGCCGCGGCGGCTCAGCGCCTTGGCCAGCGCGTCCAGGCGGCGCTGCACCACCTCGCCGTAGAGGGCCGCCGCCTCGTCCGGCAGGGTCAGGGCCAGCGTCTCGCCGCCCAGCTTCAGCGTCGTCTGCCGCAGCAGACCCGGCGCCCCGCCCGACAGCGTGTGCGCCAGACGCAACGCCAGCCCCAGCACAAGCGCCTTCTTCGCCTGCGCGTCCGACACCAGCGACCGCACCTCGGCGGCCAGCGGCCCGTCCACCGTGCCGGCGTAGCGCGCGAAGCCGGCCAGCGCCAGGAACACCCGCTCGGCATGGTCGACGCCGGGAAACGGGAAGTGCAGGATGCGGCGGAAGGCATGGTCGGCGCGGTAGTCCGGATGCTCCGCCCACCCCACGTCCGACAGCAGGCAGCCGGCGTGGCGCAGCACCCGCGCCCGCTCGTCCTCGCCGGCGAACAGGCCGCCGGTCCAGGTGACCAGAAGTGCTGCGTCGCCGAACCGCCCGAAGCGCGCGGACCAGTCGTCGCACGCCGCCAGCAGGGGGTCCTGCGCCTGCCGTTCCGGCGCCAGCAGGGAATGCAGGTGCCCCTCGCGCAACCCGTAGGCGGAGAACACCACGCGCGCCGGCTGCGCGACGCGCAGCACACGTTCCAGCACCAAGGCAGCGTAGGGCAGCGTTTCGATGCGGCGGCGCGAGCCGGACAGCTTCTCCAGCGACGACTTGCTCTGCCGCCCGACCAGCCCGGCGAACTCGCGCGCCTCCTCGGCGGCGATCGTGTAGTGGTGGATGATGTGCAGCGGATGGCGCTGCTTCTCCAGGTGCAGCTTGGCCAGGGCGCGCCAGCTTCCGCCCACCGGGTAGAAACAGCGCCCCTTGGCCTGCGGCAGCCAGGGCAGCTTCTCCAGATGCTTGTCGATGGTCCGCGTCAGGTCACGCGAAGCGCCTGATTCCATCAGGCGCAGCGGTCCCAGCGGCAGCGTCACCTGCGGCCCGAGAGCGCCGCCGTCGAGTCCCACCAGTTCCAGGCTGCCGCCGCCAAGGTCGCCGACCAGGCCGTCCGCCCCCGGCGTGCCGGACAGCACGCCCATGGCCGACAGGCGCGCCTCCTCCTCGCCGCTGATGACGCGCATGGTGAAGCCGGTGCGCGCCTGCACCCGCTCGACGAACGAAGCACCGTTGCGCGCGTCGCGAACGGCCGCGGTGGCCAGCACGTCCAGGCGGGATATCCGCATGCCGTCGATCAGGCTCCGGAACCGCTCCAGGTTCTGCAGCGCCAGTTCGACACCGGCCGGGTTGAGCTGGCCGTCCTTCTCGACGCCCCGCCCCAGGCCGCACAGCACCTTCTCGTTGAACACCGGCAGCGGCGCCCGCTTCAGCGCGTCATAGACGACGAGGCGGATGGAGTTGGAGCCGATGTCGATGACGGCGACGCGCTCCGCCGCCGGATCCAGGACCGGGGCATCCACGACGGCGGAGCGTTCGGGCGCTTTGCGGGGCATGGGCGCAACCATGGGCTAGGGCCGCGTCGTCACGGCGATACCACAGTCTTCAGGCGCAGGCGCGGCGGCGTGCGCTTGGTGGACAGTGCGGAGCCGCGGCCGGACAGGCTGGGGTTCGTCATGAAGTAGTTGTGCACGCTGAAGGGCTCGCTGCCTCGTTTGACCCGATGATAGGCACCGTCGGGGCCGAGGATCCAGGTGTTCGCCTCGTCCTTCAGGTTGGCGACCATGATCTGGTCCAGGATCTGCTCGTGCACGGTGGGGTTCTCGACCGGGACCAGCGTCTCGATCCGGCGGTCGAGGTTGCGCGGCATCCAGTCGGCCGAAGAGATGAAGACCTTGGCGTGCGGGCTGGGCAGCTTGTGGCCGTTGGCGAAGCAGATGACGCGCCCGTGCTCCAGGAAGCGGCCGACGATGGAGCGCACGCGGATGTTCTCCGACAGCCCCTTGATGCCCGGCCGCAGGCAGCAGATGCCGCGGATCACCAGATCGACCAGCACCCCGGCCTGGCTGGCCTGGTACAGCTTGTCGATGATGCCGGCGTCCACCAGCGAGTTGAGCTTCACCCAGATCTGCGCGGGTTTGCCGGCCCTGGCGTTGGCGATCTCCGCGTCGATCATCTCGACCAGCCGCGAGCGCAGCGTGATCGGCGCGATGGCGATCTTCTCCAGTTTCTTCGGCGTGGCGTAGCCGGTCATGAAGTTGAACATCACGGCGGCGTCGTGGCACAGCGCCGGGTCGCAGGTGAAGAACGACAGGTCGGTGTAGATCTTCGCCGTGATCGGGTGGTAGTTGCCGGTGCCGAAATGCACGTAGGAGCGCAGCGCCTTGTTCTCGCGCCGCACCACCAGCGACACCTTGGCATGCGTCTTCAGGTCGACAAAGCCGTAGACCACCTGGGCGCCGGCACGCTCCAGGTCGCGGGCCCAGCGGATGTTGGCTTCCTCGTCGAATCGGGCCTTCAGCTCGACCAGCGCCGTCACCGACTTGCCGGCCTCCGCCGCCTCGATCAGCGCGGCGACGATCGGGCTGTCCTTCGAGGTGCGGTACAGCGTCTGCTTGATCGCCACCACCTGGGGATCGCGCGCCGCCTGCCGAACGAACTGGACCACCACGTCGAAGCTCTCGTACGGGTGGTGCACCACGATGTCCTTGTGGCGGATCGCCGCGAAGCAGTCGCCGCCGAAGTCGCGGATGCGTTCGGGGAAGCGGGCGTTGAACGGGCGGAACACGAGGTCCGGCCGTTCGTCCACGATGAGCTGCTTGGTGTCGGTCAGACCGATCAGCCCGTCCAGGACGAACACGTCGTCGCTCGACACGCCCAGTTCATGGCGCAGGAACTCGCGCAGGTCGGCGGCCATGCCGGTGTCGACGGCAAGCCGGATGACGCTGCCGCGGCGGCGGCGCTTGAGGGCGCTTTCGAAGGTGCGGACCAGGTCTTCCGCCTCCTCCTCGATTTCGATCTCGCTGTCGCGCAGGATGCGGAAGACACCGTTCGCTTTCACCTGGAACGGAGGGAACAGCTTGTCGGTGAAGGTGAGGACGACCTTCTCGAGCTGGATGAAGCGGATGTCCGACCCCGGCAGGCGGATGAAGCGGTCGAGCTGCGCGGGAAGCGGCACCAGCGCGTCCAGGTGCGTTCCCTTCTCCAGGTCGTGCAGCTGCAGCGCCAGCGAGAAGCCCAGGTTCGGGATGAACGGGAACGGGTGCGCCGGATCGACGGCGATGGGGGTGAGAATCGGGAAAATGTCGTCGAGAAAGCGGCCCTCCAGCCACGCCCGTTCGGCCTCCGTCAGTTCCTCCGGGTCCACCACGGCGATGCCAGCATCGCGCAGTTCACGCTTCAGCAGGCGCCACATGGACTGCTGGTTGCTCATCAGTTCGATGATGCGCTGGTTGACGGCGTTGAGCTGCTGGGCCGGCGTGAGCCCTTCCGCGCTCAATTCCTTCACGCCGGCCGCCACCTGCCCCTTCAGGCCGGCGACGCGCACCATGTAGAACTCGTCCAGGTTCGAGGCCGAGATGGACAGGAAACGCAGCCGCTCCAGCAACGGGTGGCTGGGGTTCGACGCCTCTTCCAGGACGCGCTGATTGAATGCCAGCCAGGACAGCTCGCGGTTGATGAAGCGGTCGGGAGTGTGGGCTTCGATCGGCCCGGCTTCATGGGAATGGGCGTCGATGTCCTGGACGTCGGTCACGGGCGACCTCGCTGTTGGGGCAGGCGGGGAAAAGGGCCGTCACTCTAGCCCTTTCCCGTTACGGATTTGCGACAGCGCTATATTAACCAGCCAAGTCGGCTTCAGGCACGTGGAATGTCCGCCCAACCCCCGTGGCCGTTTGGCGCAATTCCCGCGCCGGACGATCCGCGATAGGGTGGGCGCCCACACCGGGGAGGCGGACGATGAAGACCCTCTATCTGCTGCGCCACGCCAAATCGGCCTGGAACGACGCGGGCGTGGCCGACCACGACCGCCCGCTGGCCCCGCGCGGCGAGCACGCCGCCACCCGCATCGGCCGCTACCTGGACGACCGCGGCGTGCGGCCGGAGCTGATCCTGTGCTCCACGGCGCGGCGCGCCGCCGACACGCTCGACCTCGTGCTGGCCGAGATCGGCCGGGATGCTCCGTCCGCCATTCCGGTGGAGCGCGAGCGCGGTCTCTATCTGTGCGGGCCGCGCGTCCTTCTGGACCGCATCCGCGACGTGCCGGACGGCGTGCACACGCTGATGCTGGTGGCCCACAACCCCGACCTGCACCACCTTGCCACCTCCCTGGTGGTGGAGGGGGAGCCGCAGGCCCGCGCCCACCTGACGGAGAAATTTCCGACGGGGTCCTGCGCCGCCATCGTCTTCGACGTGGCGCGCTGGCGCGACGTGGCGCCCGGCAAAGGCCGGCTGGCCGATTTCGTGCGCCCGCGCGCCCTGGATTGAGGGCATGGTGTGCGGTATAGACCCCGCATGCCGCCCGCGATGCCCGTCACGACGCCCCCCGCAGCCGCCCCGCCCGCCTCCGGCGCGCGCGAGGTGGAACTGAAGCTGCACGTGGACGCGCGCGACCTGCCGCGCATGCTGGCGCTGCCGGCGCTGGCCGGCCGGGCGGAAGGGCCGGCGGTCACCCGCGCGGTGCGCACCGTCTACTACGACACCCCCGACCGGCACCTGTACGCCCGCGGCGTAGCGTTGCGCGTCCGCCATGAGGACGGCGCGCGCGTCCAGAGCGTGAAGACGATGACCGCCGACGCGGCCGGCGATTCGGCCGCCATCGCCGTGCGCCAGGAATGGGAAAGCCCGCTGGCCGGCCACGCCCCGGACTTCGCCCTGCTCGACGCGACCGGGGCCGGGCTGCTGATCCCGGCCGAGGCGCGCGGCGCGCTGGGCGTGCTGTTCGAAACCGATCTGCGGCGCACCACCCTCAATGTCCGCCTCGACGGGCTGACGACCGTGGAGGTGGCGGTCGACGAAGGCCGCGTGCTGGCCGGCGGCAAGACCGAAGCCATTTCGGAGGTCGAACTCGAACTGAAATCGGGCCGCGCCAGCCGCCTGTTCGAACTGGCGCTGGCGCTCCAGGACGCCGTGCCCGTGCGCATCGGCACCGAGAGCAAGGCGGAGGTCGGCTACCGCCTCGTCAACGGCCGCACGCCGGCCCCGGCGCTGGCGGAGCCGCTGGCGCTTTCCCCCGTCACCACGGTGGCCGAGGCGTTCCGGCACATCGTGCGCCACGCGTTGCGCCACCTGCTGGCGAACGAGGCGTGCGCGCTGGCCGGTGGCGACGCGGAGGGGCTGCACCAGATCCGTGTCGCGCTCCGCCGCCTGCGCACGGCGTTGCGCCTCTTCGGCCCGGTCGTCGGGGAGCCCGATGCGGCAGCGCTCCGCCGTGACCTGCGGCGCCTCGCCAACCGCCTCCAACCCGCCCGTGCCTGGGACGTCGTGTTGGCCGCCCTGCTGGCATCCGACGCCCCGGCGACGGCCGAGAGCCTCATCGGCGCCGTGCACGACGCCCGCCGCGCGCCGCTGGACAAAGCGGTCGCGGTCATACGGGCACCGCGCTGCACGGGCCTGGTGCTGAGGGTGGCCGCGTGGCTGGAGGACGGACGCTGGCACGCCGATGCCGCGGCCAGGGCGCGGCTCGACCAGCCGATGAGCCACCTCGCCGGGCCGTGGCTCGCCGCCCTGCACGCCCGCGCCGGCAAGGCCGGCAAAGGGCTCGAAGGCCTCGACGCCGCCGGGCGGGAACGGCTGCGCCGCCGCCTGCGCCGCCTGCGCTACGCCGCCGAATTCTTCCGCGGCCTCTACCCGCCAGCATCGGTGCGCCCCTACGTGGCGGCACTGGAACCCCTGCTGGACGCGCTGGACGCCGCCCACGACGCTGGCGTGGCTGCCGCCCGCCTCGCCCATCTGGACGCCCCCGGCACCGGCTCCGCCGCCAAATGGCTGCGCAAGCGGGCGGAGCGGCGGTGCAGGGCACTGCCGGATCTTTGGAAGGCGTTCAAGGATGCATCGCCGTTCTGGGAATCCCGGTAACGGCGCCAACCGCGCGGCTCCGTTCCGCACGTCACATCTATGCGTACGTGTCACCCGCGACCGTCCGACCCTTGCGTACAGCGCATAACTGTGGCCCAACCCGCGGGACTGCGCCGGGGGTTCGCGGTTACCACATACCGGACACCCCTCGCCTTCCCACGGCTTGCCATGCGCACGGACCCTCTCGCCGGGCGCGCGTTCGCGGCGGTGCCGCTGATCGTCGCCTGCGCGCTCTTCATGGAGAACCTTGACTCGACCGTCATCGCCACGGCGCTGCCGGATGTCGCGCGGTCGCTGGGAGAGGATCCGCTGCGCCTGTCGTCCGCACTCACCGCCTATATGCTGAGCCTCGCGGTGTTCCTGCCGGTGTCCGGCTGGATGGCCGACCGCTTCGGCACGCGCCGCGTCTTCGCCGCCGCCATCGCCGTGTTCACCACCGGCTCCATCCTGTGCGGGCTGGCGCAGGACCTGCCCATGCTGGTGGGTGCCCGCGTCGTCCAGGGCATGGGCGGCGCCATGATGGTGCCGGTCGGCCGGCTGGCGATCCTGCGCACGGTGCCGAAGGACCAGCTTGTCAGGACGATGAGCTTCGTCACCATGCCGGCCCTGATCGGCCCCGCGATCGGGCCGCTGGTCGGGGGCTTCATCGCCACCTACGCCTCGTGGCGGTGGATCTTCTTCATCAACGTGCCGGTCGGGCTGATCGGGTTCGTTCTGGCGCTGCGCGTCTTCCCCGATGTGCGCGAGCCGAACGCCGGGCCACTCGACCTGCGCGGCCTGCTGCTCAGCGGCGCCGGGCTGGCCGGGCTGATGTTCGCGCTGGAGAACGTCGGGCGCGGGCTGTTGCCGCCGGGCATCCTGGGCGCCATCGCAGCCGCGTCGGTGATCTGCGTGTGGCTCTACGTCCGCCACGCGCGGCGGCAGGCTCGGCCGATCCTCGACCCCGCGCTGCTGCGCGTGCCGACCTTCGCCGCGTCGGTCGCGGGCGGCACGCTGTTCCGCATGGGCATCGGCGCGGTGCCGCTGCTGCTGCCGCTGCTGTTCCAGCTCGGATTCGGGCTGACGCCTTTCGAATCCGGGGCGCTGACCTTCGCCAGCGCGGTGGGTGCCCTGGCCATGAAAGCGCTCGCCGGTCCCCTGCTGCGTCGCTTCGGCTTCCGCCGCCTGCTGGCGGCGAACGCCGTGCTGAGCGGGGCGATCATGGCGAGCTACGCGCTGTTCACGCCGGAAACGCCACACGCGGTGATCCTGGCGACGCTGCTCATCGGCGGCTTCTTCCGCTCGCTCCAGTTCACCGGCGTCAACACGCTGGCCTACGCCGACATCGAAGCGGAGCGGGTCAGCCGCGCCAGCACGCTCGCCGCCGTCATGCAGCAGTTCTCGCTTACGCTGGGTGTCGCGACGGGCGCGCTGGCCCTGCACATGGCCCAGGTCTGGAACGGCGGAGGCCCGCTGACCCCGGCCGACTTCGACCCCGCCTTCGCGGCGGTGGGCGCGCTGGCCATGATCTCGGCGCTGTTCTTCCTGCCGTTGCCGGCGGAAGCCGGGGCCGACGTCAGCGGGCACGGCCGGCGGGCGCAGCCGGCGGAGTAAGAATCCCTTCCGCACCATATATTAGACGCTTCATGCCGCATATTAATTCGATAAGTAATCATTCTCCGCCATCCTTTCGGCACATCGAAATCAAAGAGACCACTGTGCCATAGCGACACGCGCGCAGAACATCTGTTGCATTGCCAGACCCTTCGCCATACCGTTCACCATCAAGTGCTCCATCACTGTGAGGACGAGGGGGCTTCGATGGCCATTGATGCAGCGTTACTCTTCTCCGCCACCACGGCGTCCACGGCGGCACAGCGGCCGCCCGCAGCCTCCCCGAAATCCGAGCCGATGCTCGACGCACTCAAGTCCCTCAAGGCCGGCGATACGGTTTCGGTGAGCACGCTCGGCAAGGCGCTCACGGGGCGCGCGGCGGAAGCGTTCCAATACCTCGACCCGAAGGCCCGCGGGCACCTGGAAAAGCTGGTCGACACGGGTGCCGCGAGCGCCGACGATGTCGTGCGGGGCCTGCGCGCCCTCGCCAACACCGCACTGTTCAACCGTTACGCGACGGAACGGCCCAGGGACGCGCAAGACCAAAAGCTCACGCTCGAAGCGCAGCGCCTGGAGGACGATTTCCGCAACCAGATGCGCGACGACGCGGCGCTCCGCGAGAAGCGCGCCGCCATCTACGGCGCGCGAGAGAGCGGCGAGATCACCGAGGACGAATTCAAGACGCAGATCCTGGCCAGCGCCAAGGAATATGCCGAACTGGGCGAGAAATACGCCAAGCCGGAGGGCGCCCCGGATGCGCTCGGCGCCTTGGCCAACGCCAGTTTCTCCAAGAGCTTCAAGCAGTTCGCGGCGCTCGACATGGGTGCGGACGACGCCGGCCCCGACGCCATTGCAGCCAAGGAGGACCTGGCCGCCATGGAAAAGCTCGGCGGACTGGGCTTCGACGTCACGCTTTTCCGCGACGCCTTCATCCGCTACGCGGCGGACACCGAGATCCCCGGCCTCGGCTCCGCCGCGAAGCGCTGATCAGAACACGCCCGGGTAGGCGCCGCCGTCCAGCATGATGTTCTGCCCGGTGACGAAGCCGGCCCGGGCGGAGCACAGGAAGGCGCACATGGCGCCGAACTCGTCCGGATCGCCGAAGCGACCGGCGGGCGAGGCGGCGGCGCGGCGCGCGGCCTCCTCCTCCACCGTGCGGCCGGCGGCCTTGGCGGCGGAGGCCAGCGTGGTGGTGAGGCGGTCGGTGGTGAAGGCGCCGGGCAGCAGGTTGTTGATGGTGACGTTGTGCTTCGCCACCTGCCGCGCCAACACCGCCGCGAAGCCGGTGTAGCCGGACCGCGCGCCGGTGGACAGGCCCAGCGTCGGGATGCTCGGCGCCTTCACCTGACCCGACGTGATGGTGACGACGCGCCCGAACTTGCGCGCGATCATGCCGTCCACCGTCGCCTTGATCAGGAAGATCGGCGTCAGCATGTTGGCATCGATGGCCTTCAGCCAGTCGTCGCGGTCCCAGTCGCGGAAGTCGCCCGGCGGCGGGCCGCCGGCGTTGTTGACCAGGATGTCCGGTTCGGGGCAGGCGGCCAGCGCCGCCGCGCGCCCCGCCTCCGTGGTGATGTCGCCGGCCACGGCGGTGACGGTCACGCCGGTCTGCTGGCGGATCTCCTCGGCCGTGGCCTCCAGCGCTTGCGAGCCCCGCGCGGTGATGGTGACGTGCACACCCTCGCGCGCCAGCGCCAGCGCGCAGGCCTTGCCCAGCCCCTTGCTGGCGGCGCAGACGAGCGCGTGGCGCCCGGCGATGCCCATGTCCATGACCTATCCCTCCCCGATGTCGTTCAACACCCCGCGCACAAGCGGCACGGTGATCCGGCGGTGCGCCGCCAGCGACGCGCGGTCGATGGCCGCGACGATCCGGCGCGCCGCGTCCAGCGAGCGTTCCATACGCGCCAGCAGGTAGGCCACCACTTCCTGGCTGGGCATGAGCTGGCGGTCGGCGAACAGCTTGACCAGCACGGCGGCCAGCAGCGCGTCGTCGGGCGGCACCACGCCCACCGCCGGCGCGCCCTTGATGCGCGAGCGCAGGTCGGGCAGCCGCACGCGCCAGCGCGACGGCGGCTTGCGCGCCAGCAACAGCAGCGTGCCCCCGGCGTCGCGGGCAAGGTTGTAGAGGTGGAACAGCGCCTCCTCCCGCTCGCCCTTGCCGGCCACCTTGTCGGCGTCGTCCACGGCGACGGCGCGCGTGCGCCCCAGCAGCGCCGGCAGGTCGGCGGCGGGAAGCTGCTCCGCCGTCACCAGCGGCGCCCCGCTGCGCGCCCGCCAGACGTGGGCGAGGTGCGTCTTGCCGCAACCGGCCGGGCCGTGGATGGTCAGCGCCGGGGCCGGCCACGCCGGCCAGCGGTCGAGCCAGGCGATGGCGTCCTGGTTGCTGGGAGCGACCAGAAAGTCCTCGCCGCCCATCGCCGGGCGGAACGCGAGGTCCAGCGGCAGTTGCGCGGCGTCGGTCATGACCGCTCCGAGGGCGGCACATGCTCCAGCACCACGGCCGATTCGCCGCGGTAGTAGGCGCTGCCCATGTACTGGCGCAGCGCGAAGCGGACGAGCACGCCGATGACGGCGGCCACCGGCACGCCCAGCAGCACGCCAACGAAGCCGAACAGGCTGCCGCCGGCCAGCAGGGCGAACATCACCCACACCGGGTGCAGGCCGACCTTGTCGCCCACCATCTTGGGCGTCAGCACGTTGCCTTCGACCATCTGGCCGATCACGAAGATCGCCACCACCAGCCCGACGCGCCACAATTCGTCGAACTGCAGGAACGCCAGCCCGGTGGAGGTCACGAACCCGAACAGCGTGCCGACGTAGGGGATGAACGACAGCACGCCCGACAGCAACCCGACCACCAGCCCGAAGTTCAACCCCGCCGCCGACAGCCCCAGCGCGTAGAAGGCGCCCAGCACCAGGCACACCATGGCCTGCCCGCGCACGAAGCCGGCCAGCGTGCGGTCCACCTCGCGCGCCTGGGCACGGATCGTCGTCAGGTGCTGGCGGGGCAGCCAACTGTCCACCGCCGCCATCATGCGGTCCCAGTCGCGCAGCAGGTAGAAGGCCACGACCGGCGTGATGAACAGCACCGAGAACACGTCGAACAGCGCCAGCCCGCCCGACAGGATGCCGCGCAGCACCCGGCCGATCCAGGTCACCGCCTCCCCCGCGTAGGCGCCGGCGGCGCCGCGCAACCGCTCCACGTCTTCCGGCGACAGGCGGTGCACCAGCCGGTCGATGGCCGGCAGCACGCGTTCGCGCATGACCTGGGCGTAGTGCGGCAGCGTGTCGATCAGCATCGACGCCTGCGCCTGCACCAACGGCAGCAGAAGCAGCAGGAACGAAACGGCCACCAGCACGAAGCACAGCAGGACCACCACCGTGCCCAGCCAGCGCGGCAGGCCCCAGCGCTCCGCCCGGTCCACCAGCGGATCCAGGAAATAGGCGATAGCGAGGCCAGCGACGAACGGAAGCAGCATCCCCGACAGGACCCACAGCCCCAGCGCGAACAGCGCCAGCCCGATGAGCCAGAAGCGGACCTGCTTGCCCGGATTCAAGACACCCCTCCATGCCGGTCGAACAGCGAGCGCCCACGCCCCAGGTAGCCGACCCCCGACAGCACCGTCGTCGCCGCGCAGGCGTAGACCAGCACGGTGACCAGCGGGTAGCCGCCCACCAGGAACTCCGGCACGCCCAGCCCGGCCGGCGCCAGCACCGCCGCGGCCAGCGCGATCTGCACCGCCGTGTTCAGCTTGGAGATGGACAGCGGCTGCATGGCCAGCGGCTCGCGCAGGGCGTAGGCCAGCATGAAGGCGCCGACGATCATGATGTCGCGGAACACCACCAGGATGACCAGCCACAGCGGCAACTCACCCACATGGCCCAGCGCCACGTAGACGCTGACCAGCAGCGCCTTGTCGGCGATCGGGTCGAGGTAGGCGCCCAGCACCGTGCGCGCGCTGAACATGCGGGCGATGGCGCCGTCCACCGCGTCGGACACGCCGGCCGCGACGAACAGCCAGAACGCCCAGCCCAGTTCCCCCGACAGAATCAGGTAAACCGCGAGCGGCACCGCCAGGATGCGGCCGAACGTGATGATGTTGGGGATGCTCACCGGCGCACCGTACCTTGTTCTGCGTCGAATCCGCCGCGTCGAATCGGTCGTTGGGCTTTCGCCGACGCTCAGCCCAACCTACGAACGTCCATGTAGGTTGGGTTGAGCGTCGGCGAAAACCCAACGTCGCCCCGCCGGCTCAGTACCGCGGCGTTCCCGGCCGCAGGGTGCCCAGCGTGCCGATCGGCGCGGTGGAGCCCTCCGGCAGCGGCGCCGTGGCGCGCGGCGTGCCGTAGGAAGGGGCGGGCAGCGGCGTGCCGCTGATGGACGGGGCGACGCCCGGCATGCCGGCCGACGGCGGCGCCACCGACGGCATGGACGCCGACGGCGGCGCGATGCCGGTGCCGCCGACCGGGGGCAGCGGCTGCAGTTCGGCGCCGCGGCCGGCCAGACGCAGCTCATAGGCCGGGCGCGCCGGCAGCATCGGCTGGCCGGACATCAGCGGCGGCGGAGATGCCGCGCTCAGCGCCAAGTCGCGGCGGGCCAGCGCCTGCTGGAGTCGCTGCACGTCGCCGCGCACGGTCAGGGCGACGATGGCCTCGCTGCGCGACAGCGACAGGATGTCGGCGCGCGTCACGCCGTTGACGCCGGAGAGACGCCGCCGCGCCTCCACCCAGTCCTCGATGCGGGTGAGCGGCATCGACACGGTGAAGGTCTGCTCCGGCCCGGAGGAGACGGTGTTCTCCCGCTTCCACATCTCGTCCAGCGTGGCGCCGGTGAAGCTTACGGCGCGGCGCATCAGGTCGGGGACGCGGTCGTCGGGGTCGGGGCGGACGGTGACCGTCTGCTGGTCGCGCGCGCCGTCCAGGCCCAGGCGCGTCACCCCCACCGTCAGTGGCGCCTTCGGATCCGGGCCGCCGGGCGGCAGTTCGGTGCGGGCGACGACCACGCCGCCGGCGCGATGGCGCTGGGCGATGCGGGTCAGCGCCTCTGGATTGCCGGCCAGCGCGTCGGCGGCGGTGATGGCCTGGATGTCCTCAAGCTCGCCATCCGGCACCACCAGCGGCACCAGCGAGCTGCCGGGCTCCCGCTCCTCCCAGGCGTCGCGCCAGGGGGTGCTGTCCTCCCACAAGATGGTGCGCCCCTCGGTAACGGTGATGGGCAGCACGACCAGCGGCCGGGTCGGCGGCTCGACGTAGCTGCCGGCCCCGGCGCCGGCCAGTTGCTCGCGCACGGGCTGTGGGCGGAAACGCACAGTGAAGGTGCCGATGTAGCGGGTGGCCGAGACCTTCTCGTTGTCGATCTCGAATCCCTGGACGAGTCGGGACAGGTCGAAGTCGGACAGGCGCGGCGCCGCACCGCCGCCCGGCACCATGCGCTGGTACAGCGTGTCCCACGCCTTGCGCTGCGCCTGGGTGATGGCCTGGTCGCGCGCGGCGTTGGCGTTGGCGGCGCTTATGTCGACCTGGATGCCGGACACGGCGAAGGCGTCGTTGGCCGAGGGTGCCGGGGCGGCCACGATCTGGGCGCCCGCCGGGCCGGTCAGACCCACCAGGAGGAGGAGGACGGCGGCGAGGCCCGCGCAAAGGGACCAGCGACGGCGGTGGAGCATTGCAATGCCTTCCGATTCGAGTATGTTCGGCCCGTTCCGTTGGCCCGGTATATAGCCCAGCCCAAGCGAGGATACCATCAGCACCCAGTCGAAAAACACGTCCGACGCCTACAAAGAAGCGGGCGTGGACATCGATGCCGGCAATGCGCTCGTCGAAGCCATCAAGCCGCTCGCCCGCTCCACCGCACGGCCGGGGTCCGACGCCGGACTCGGCGGCTTCGGCGCGCTCTTCGATCTGAAGGCCGCCGGCTACCGCGATCCGCTGCTCGTCGCAACGACCGATGGCGTCGGCACCAAGCTCAAGGTGGCGATCGAATCCGGCAGGCACGACACCGTCGGCATCGACCTCGTCGCCATGTGCGTCAACGATCTCGTGGTCCAGGGTGCGGAACCGCTCCTGTTCCTCGACTACTTCGCCACCGGCAAGCTGGAGGTGGAGGCGGGGCGCGCCATCGTGTCGGGCATCGCCGAAGGCTGCCGTCAGGCCGGCTGCGCGCTGGTCGGCGGCGAAACCGCCGAGATGCCGGGCATGTACGCCAAGGACGACTACGACCTCGCCGGATTCTCGGTGGGCGCGGTCGAGCGCGAGAACGCGCTGACCGGCGCCGGCGTGCAGGCCGGCGACGTGGTGCTCGGCCTCGCCTCGTCGGGAGTGCACTCCAACGGCTTCTCGCTGGTGCGCCGCCTTGTCGAGAAGTCCGGCCTCGGCTACGCCGCTCCCTGCCCCTGGGACCAGGGCCGGAGCCTGGGCGAGGCCCTGCTGACGCCGACGCGCATCTACGTGAAGAGCACGCTGGCCGCCGTGCGCGCCGGCGCCGTGAAGGCGATGGCGCACATCACCGGCGGCGGCCTGATCGAGAACATCCCGCGCGTGCTGCCCGCCGGCCTGGGGGTGACGCTGGAGGCCAAGGCGTGGCCGCTGCTGCCGGTGTTCGGCTGGCTGGCGAAGACCGGTGGCCTGACCCCGGCGGACATGGCGCGCACCTTCAACTGCGGTCTCGGCATGGTCGTCGTCTGCCCCCCCGAGCGCGCGCACGAGGCCATCGAGATCCTGAAGGCGCACGGCGAGACGGTCTACACCGTCGGCATCGTGCACCCGGTGGGTGACGGCGAGCGGGTCACCGTGAACGGGATGGACACGGAATGGCCGGTCTAAAACTGGGCGTCCTGATCTCGGGCCGGGGGAGCAATCTCCAGGCCCTGATCGACGCGTGCGCCCAGCCGGACTTCCCGGCGGAGATCGCGCTTGTCCTGTCCAACAAGGCCGACGCCTACGGCCTTGAACGCGCACGGAATTCCGGCATCGCCACGGCGGTGGTCAGCCACCGCGACCACCCCGGCGACAAGCCGGCGTTCGAGGCCGCGATGGACGCGGCGCTGCGCGAGGCGGGCGTGGAACTGGTGTGCCTCGCCGGCTTCATGCGCATCCTGTCGCCGTGGTTCGTCGAGCGCTGGCAGGACCGGCTGATCAACATCCACCCGTCGCTGCTGCCCTCTTTCAAGGGCCTGGACACGCACGAACGCGCCATCGCGGCGGGCGTGCGCGTGCACGGTTGCACGGTGCATTTCGTGCGTCCGGCCATGGACGACGGCCCGATCATCGTGCAGGCCGCTGTGCCGGTCCTCGGCACCGACCAGCCGCACGATCTGGCCGAGCGCGTGCTGGAACAGGAGCACCGCATCTACCCCCTGGCCGTCCGCCTGATTGCCGAGGGCCGCGCCCGCGTCGACGGCGAGCGCGTGATGGTGGAAGGGCACGTGCCGGACGACGGTACCGCACTGGTGAACCCGGCGCCGTAGGTTGGGTTGAAACCCGACGTTCCACTTTGGCGAGGCGTTGGGTTTCCGCTGACGCTTAACCCAGCCTACAATCCGATGCACCCACTTGCCGACTCGCGCGGCGCTCCCTAATTCCCTCCGGCGACAACCGCCAATAAAGAAGGAGGGGCTCCATGGCTTCGGTTGGTCACCACGAACAGGTCGTCAGCGACGAGTTGGTCCGCGAGCACGCGGCCGGCTGGCACGCGTTCACCCAGTTCACCAAGTACGGCGCCATCGGGGTCGCCGTGCTGCTGGTGCTGATGGCGCTGTTCCTGCTGTAGCGGCAGGACGCGTTCAGGCGACGGGCGGCTCCTCGCCGGCGGGGAGTCGTCCGAGCAGCAGGTCCCGCACCTCGGCCACCAGCGAATCGACCTGATCCTTCCAGTCCGGCTGCGAGCCCTGGAGCGCGTACATGACGTGCGTCGCCATGTGGACCAGGGTGGCGCGCACGCATTCCTCGGGCGGGAAGTCGAAGTCCAGCGTGTCGCGCAGGAAGGCGCCGAGCTGTTCGGGCGAGTTCCAGCCGTGCACGACGATGGTGTCGAAGCCGGTCTGGCCGAGAAAAACAGCGTTCAGCGCGCTGGCCAGCCGGTAGATGGAGTCCACCGCCTCGTCCTGGGTCACCGCGTCGGTCATCGCCTGCTGGAACGCCTCCAGGCACTTGTCGACGTAGCCGCGCACGAGAAGCTCGACCACCGCCTCGTCGGCGAGGTCGTTACGGCCCGTCGCGATCGTCGGGGCAAGCGGCTCCAAGAGCGAGATGATCGGCTGCTTGTCCTGGAATTTCATCCCACTTGCTCCTCAAGCACACGGCCCCGCGGGGGCGCTGTTCCTTCGAATAGCCTACATCACCCGCCGTGTCCACGACACCGGCGCTACGGTACAACACGCCCGGAACGCGAAAAGGCCGCCCCGAGGGGCGGCCTTTCCGTTCGAAGCCGATGATCCGGAGGATCAGGCGACGATCTCCAGATCGCTGAAGAAGAAGCGGATCTCCTGGGCGGCCGTTTCCGGCGCGTCGGAGCCGTGCACCGAGTTCGCCTCGATCGACTCGGCGAAGTCCTTGCGGATGGTGCCTTCGGCGGCGTTGGCCGGGTTGGTGGCACCCATGATCTCGCGGTTGCGGGCGATGGCGTTCTCGCCTTCCAGCACCTGCACGACGACCGGGCCCGAGATCATGAAGCTGACGAGGTCGTTGAAGAACGGACGCTCGCGGTGCACGCCGTAGAACTGCTCGGCCACCTCCTTCGACAGGCGCATGCGCTTCTGCGCGACGATGCGCAGGCCGCCGTCCTCGAAGCGGGCGTTGATCTTGCCGGTCAGGTTGCGGCGGGTCGCGTCGGGCTTGATGATCGACAGGGTGCGTTCGACGGCCATGGCGGTGCTCCTTTATGGAAGCGCCCCCGGAAAGGCCGGGGGCGTGCGTTTGCGCGGCGTTATACTGGCGCGGCGGCGGCGCGGCAACCGGATCTTCAGCCGAAGGCAGCGGCGCGTGGGGCATACGCGCCGTGCGCGCCGTCACGAGCGGATCACTGTAAAACCGGCCCGCCTCGTGCTACATGGGGCCCTGTCATGCTGCACATCAACGACCTGACCTTCCGCTTCGGCGGCCGCGTGCTCTTCGACCAGGCGACCGCCGTCGTGCCCAAGGGGCACCGCGTGGCGCTGGTGGGCCGCAACGGAACCGGCAAGAGCACCCTGCTCAAGCTCATCGCCGGCTGGATCCACGCCGATGCCGGCGCCATCACCGTGCCCGCCGGCACGCGCATCGGCATGGTGGCGCAGGAGGCGCCAGAGGGGCCGACCAGCCTGATCGACGCCGTGCTGGCCGCCGATACCGAGCGCACGGCCCTGCTGGCCGAGGCCGAGACAGCGGATGACCCGCACCGCATCGCCGAGATTCACACGCGCCTTGCCGACATCGAAGCGCACTCGGCGCCCGCGCGCGCGGCACAGATCCTCGCCGGCCTGGGCTTCGACGCCGACGCGCAGTTGCGCCCCTGCGCGGCTTTCTCGGGCGGCTGGCGGATGCGCGTGGCGCTGGCTGGCGTGCTGTTCGCCCGGCCTGACCTGCTGCTGCTCGACGAACCGACCAACCACCTCGACCTCGAAGCCACGCTGTGGCTGGAGAACTATCTCAAGAACTACCCGCACACCGTGCTGCTGGTCAGCCACGACCGGGACCTCCTGAACTCCATCCCGACTACGACGATCCACGTCGACCAGGGCAAGCTGGTCACCTACACCGGCAACTACGACACCTTCACCCGCACCCGCCAGGCGAACCTGGAGCGCATGCAGGCCACCGCCGCCAAGCAGGAGGCGGCGCGCAAGCACATCCAGTCCTACATCGACCGATTCCGCTTCAAGGCCAGCAAGGCCCGGCAGGCGCAGAGCCGCATCAAGGCGCTGGAACGCATGGAGGTGATCGCCCCCATCGCCGAGGACAGCGCGGTCAGCTTCAACTTCCCCTCCCCCGACCGGCTGGCGCCGCCGCTGATCAGCCTGGAGGACGTGTCGGTCGGCTACGGCGACAAGGCGATCCTCAAGCGCCTCAACCTGCGCATCGACATGGACGATCGCATCGCGCTGCTGGGCGCCAACGGCAACGGCAAATCGACGCTGGTCAAGCTGCTGTCCGGCCGCCTGGAAGCCATGGGTGGCGAGTTGCGGCGTCCCTCCAAGCTGAAGGTCGGCTATTTCGCCCAGCACCAGCAGGAGGAACTGGACCTCGACCTCACCGCCGTGCGGCAGGCGCACCGCCTGATGCCGCACCTGCTGGAGGAGAAGGTGCGCGCCCACCTCGGCCGCTTCGGCTTCCCGCAGCAGAAGGCCGACACCCGCATCGGCGACCTGTCGGGCGGCGAGAAGGCGCGTCTGCTCTTCGCGCTGATGAGCCGCGAGGCTCCCCACATCCTGATGCTCGACGAGCCGACCAATCACCTGGACGTCGACAGCCGCGAGGCGCTGATCCAGGCGATCAACGACTACGAGGGCGCGGTCATCCTGATCAGCCACGACCCGCACCTGATCGAGCTGACCGCCGACCGGCTGCTGCTGGTGCACGACGGCACCTGCCAACCGTTCGACGGTGACCTGGACGACTACAAGCGCCTGCTGCTGGAGCGCGCCCGCGCCGAACGCTCCGACGCCAAGGGCGACACCGGCCCCAGCCGCAAGGACCAGCGCCGCGCGTCGGCCGAGGCCCGCGCCGCGCTGGCGCCGCTGAAGAAGAAGGCCACCGACGCCGAGGCGCTGGTGACCAGGCTCAGCGCCGAGAAGGCCCGCATCTCGGAGAAGCTCGCCGACCCCGCGCTCTACACCGGCCCGGCCGACAAGCTGACCAAGTTACAGATTGACCTGGGTGCCGTCGACAAGAAGCTCGCCGCCGCCGAGGAGACCTGGATGGAGGCGCTGGAAGCGTACGAGGCCGCTGCGGCCGAGGCGGGGATCGCCGCATGAGCGACACCCCGAGCGACCGGATGCCCGCCCTCGACGCCCACGTGGAGGAAGAGGAGGTCCGCACCTCCGACGTGCTGGCCCGCTTCCGCGCCGACCTGCCGGCCCCCCGCGTGACGCTGGGCGACCTGATCGCGGCGCTGGGCGACCGGTCGCTCGGCACCGTCCTGCTGGCCCTGGCTCTGCCCACCATCGCGCCGGTGCCGCTCGGCGTGTCGGTGATCTGCGACCTGCCGATCGTGCTCTACTCGCTCCAGCTCATGTTCGGGAGGCGCGGCGCGGTGCTGCCGGACTGGCTGTTGCGGCGTTCGGTGGAGCGTGCCACGGCGGCGCGCATGCTGGACGCCATGATGCCGCGCCTTGTGCGCATCGAGTCGCTGCTGAAACCGCGCCTGCACCGGCTGGCCGCCATCGACGGGGAGCGGTGGTTCGGCCTGCTGATCTTCATTCTGTCTATGATCTGCATCGTCCCGGTGCCGCTGATGGGCTGGCTTCCGGGATTCGCCCTGGTGGTTGTTTCGCTGGGACTGATCGAGCGTGACGGCGCCGCGGTGGGCACCGCGCTGTTGCTGACAGTGGCGGCGATCGTCGCCGCGGTGGTTCTGATCAGCGGTTTCTCCTACGCCGCGATGAGCCTGTAAGCACCCTGCGCGTGTTGCGGCAATACCTGGTTTGGCCTTAAGTTCATTCGAAGTCGTCCGATTTGGGACCTGATGGCCGCTTCTCTTGTTAAGCCCCGGGAAACGCGATCAACAACCACCGGCGAAAGGCCGATCATGAATCCAACGGAAATCACCGTCGCCGATAAAGCCAAGGGCCGCAAATCGCCGCCGGCCGCGTGGCTTTTCTTCCAGCGTTGGATGGCCAATCCCTTGTCCATGGGTTCGATCACCCCGTCGTCGGCCGCGCTGCGCAAGGAAATCCGCAAGAACCTGTCCATCGCCCCGGACGAGATCGTCGCCGAGTTCGGCGGCGGTACCGGCGCCATCACCAAGGCACTGCTGGAAGCCGGCATCCCCGGCGATCGCATCTACGCCTTCGAGATCGACAAGGAACTGGCCACCTTCCTGCACGGCTCGTTCCCCGACGTGAACGTCGTCAACGGCGACTGCCGCGGCATCGCCAACGTGCTGGGTCCCGATCTGGTGGGCAAGGTCGGCAGCGTCGTGATCGGCATCCCGATGGTCACGCTGCCGCTGGAGATGCAGCGCGAGATCGTCGAGGCGAGCTTCAGCGTGATGCCGGAAGGGCGGCCGTTCCTGCTCTACACCTACATGATCCACTCGCCGCTCAACCAGAAGGCGCTCGGGCTGAAGGGCAAGCGGGTCGGCTTCACCTGGATGAACGTGCCGCCGGCCTCGGTCTGGGCCTATTGGAAGGCGTGAGCGGCCCTGGAAAAAATCGCGGCCATAAAAAACGCCCCTTCCGATCGGGAGGGGCGTTTTTCGTTATCAGCTCTGGCCCTTGGACTCCGTGGGCGACTCGGTAGGCGATGGCTCATCGGATGCCGCCTCTATGGGCGGCGAGCCTTCGGCGGGGGGCGGCGAGCCTTCGGCGGGCGTCTGGCCCTCGGCGTTGCCGTTGGCGCTGCCCGGACGCCGGCGGAACGAGTTCCGCTTGTACACGACGTTCTCGGACGAGCCCGGCGGGCACTGAACGATCTTTCCGCCTTTCGCGAGGTAATCCCGCGTCATCGCGTCGAGATCGTTCCGGTCCACGTTTCGGCGATCGACTGCCATGCTGCCTCCTGTGCTAACGGACCCAAGCGCTTGCCGGGGCAGATCCCCGGCAAGCTCTTACCGCCGGAAGTTGCCGGGTGGCCGCCGCGCCATCGGCGGGGGCGCACCCTCCGTCTTGTGGCGGAAGTTGATACGAGCCTTGGTCAGGTCGTAGGGCGTCATCTCGACCGTCACCCGATCCCCGGCGAGGATGCGGATTCGGTTCTTCTTCATGCGGCCGGATGAATAGGCCATCACTTCATGCCCGCCGTCGAGTTGCACGCGGAAGCGGGCATCGGGCAGGACTTCGGTGACGACTCCGTCCATCTCGACCAAGTCTTCCTTGGCCATGGGACATTCCTGTCTTAGTTCACCGGCAGGTCGCCGGCATCGTGCTGCAGTCGGAAAGGGCGGCCGCAGCCGCCCGGTCGTGGTTCAGAGCGACCGCGGGCCGGCGGCGGTGCCGTCGACGGGCTGGAAACCCCTGGTCGTATTGAACCATGTCACGGTACCGGTGGCCATACGGCTGTCCCCTTCACTACGAAGTTACCCGCCGCGACCGTACGGCGGAAAACCAAATCACTGAGGGGACCGACCGGACGCGTGGGAGAGCACGAAGACCGTAGACCCAGAGCAATTTCGATTCCCAGAAAATGGTGCCTGCGGACGGCGCTGGCAAGCTGTATTCACCGACTCACCCCTTCCGGGGGGCGGCGCGCAGCGCCGGATCGGTCCATCCCGGCGGCAGCGCCGCCACCAGCCACACCGCCGCCCGCATCGGCAGCGGGAAGGCGATGCGCCCCCGGTTGCGGGCCAGTGCCTCGCGGATGTGGGCGGCGGCGCGCTGCGCGTCCCACAGAAAAGGCATGGGGAAGCGGTTGCTGGCGGTCATCCGGCTGCGCACGAATCCGGGGCAGACCACCGACACCTCCACCCCCTCGCCTGCCAGATAGCCGCGCATCCCCTCCCCCCACACGCGCACGGCGGCCTTGCTGGCGCAGTAGGCCGGCGCGCCGGGCAGGCCGCGGAAGCCGGCCAGCGAGGCCATAACGGCGACTTGCCCGCGCCGGCGCGCCCGCATGCCCGGCAGCACGGGGTAGACGCTGTTGAACACGCCGTCGACGTTCACCGCGAAGATGCGTCGCGCCTGCTCCTCCGTCTCGCCGTGCAGGCCGGTACCGGCGGAAATGCCGGCGTTTGCGACCAGCAGGTCGATGGGCGTGCGCGCGTCGAACGCGCCGAGCCACGCCGCCATGGCCGCGCGGTCGGCGGCGTCCAGCACCGCCACCTCCACGCTCGCGCCGCGCGCCCGGCAGCGCGCCGCGACGTCCTCCAGCCGCGCCGCGTCGCGCCCGGTCAGGCCCAGCGTGACGCCGGGGGCGGCGTAGGCCAGCGCCAGCGCCTCGCCGATGCCGCTGGAACCGCCCGTGATGACCACTGTACGCGGATCGCGCATGAACCGCCCCTCATTCCTTGTTGCGCCGCTTCTTGTTGCTATGCCGCGTGCGGGCTATAAGTTCACGCTTCACGACCAGCCCCGCCACCCATTCTAGCCGAGGCCGCATTGACCGCCCAACGCCCCGTCGCCAGCATGACCGGTTTCGCACGCATCGACGGGCATGCCGAGGCCTATTCCTGGACCTTCGAAGCCAAGAGCGTGAACGGCCGCAGCCTCGACATCCGCTGCCGCATGCCCGGCGGCTTCGACCAGATCGAGGCGGTGGCGCGGGCGGAGATCCCCAAGCGGCTGGCGCGCGGCACCGTGAACCTCACGCTGACTCTGACCCGCTCCTCCACCGTGTCGCAGTTGCGCATCAACCGCGACCTTCTGGCCCAGGTGCTGGACTTGGCGCGCGAGATCGAGGCGGCCGGCGCCGCGGCGCCGCGCCTCGACGCGCTGCTGTCCGTGCGCGGCATCATCGAACCGGTCGAGGAGGACGAGACCGACGCCCGCGAACGGCTGGACGAGACGCTGAAGCGCGACGTGGCATCGGTGATCGCCAAACTGGCCGAGGCCCGCGCGGCGGAAGGCGCGCGGCTGGTGGGCGTGCTGACCGGCCACCTGGACGAGATCGAGCGGCTGACCGACGCGGCCTCCGCCTGCGCCTCCGTGCAGCCGGAGGCGTTGCGCGAGCGCCTGAAGGCGCAACTCGCCGCACTTCTCGACGCCGTGCCCTCCCTGCCCGAGGAACGGCTGGCGCAGGAGGCGGCGCTGCTGATCGGCAAGGCCGACGTGCGCGAGGAGCTGGATCGGCTGCGCGCCCACGTCCAGGCGGCACGCGAGATGCTGGCCGAGGGCGGCGCCATCGGCCGGCGCTTCGACTTCCTGTGCCAGGAGTTCAACCGCGAGGCCAACACGCTGTGCTCCAAGTCGGCCGACGTCGAACTGACGCGGGTCGGCCTGTCCCTCAAGGCCTCCATCGAACAGCTGCGCGAGCAGGTCCAGAACATCGAGTGATGCGTCCCATGGCCCCGTCCCCCAAGGAGATCCGCCGCCGCGGCCTCATGCTGGTGCTGTCGTCGCCGTCCGGCGCCGGCAAGACCACGATCTCGCGCAAGCTGCTGGAGCGCGACTCCGGCATCACCATGTCGGTGTCGGTCACGACCCGCCCCATGCGCCCCGGCGAGGTGCCGGAGGTTGACTACTACTTCGTCGACATGCCGCGCTTCGAGCAGATGGTTGAGGCGGGCGAGTTGCTGGAGCACGCCCGTGTCTTCGGCAACTGCTACGGCACCCCGCGCGAGAAGGTCGAGAACGCGCTGAAGGCCGGCCGCGACGTGCTGTTCGACATCGACTGGCAGGGCACGCAGCAACTGGCCGAGAACGCGCGCAACGACCTCGTCAGCATCTTCGTGCTGCCGCCGTCGGGCGAGGAGCTGGAGCGGCGCCTGCACACCCGCGCCCAGGATTCGGCCGAGGTGATCGCCGGCCGCATGGCCAAGGCCTCGGACGAGATCAGCCACTGGGCCGAGTACGACTACGTCATCGTCAACACCGACGTCGACAAGAGCGTGGCGTCGGTGCAGGCGATCCTGAACGCCGAACGCCTGAAGCGCACCCGCCAGGTCGGCCTGTCGGAGTTCGTGAAGAGCGTGCAGGCGGCGCTGTAGGAACGGGTTTCGTAGGTTGGGTTGAGGCCGAAGCGAAAACCGTTGGGTTTTCGCTGGGGCTCAACCCAACCTACGGCTTACACCCCGGTGATGAAGCTCGACCCGGTCACCTGATCGGCCCGTACACCCAGCAACTCGATGCGGTGCTCGCCCACCACCACGAGCGCATGTCCCTGCTCCGTGCGGACCTCCAGGTCGGCGACGTCGACCTCGGTCTCGGCATCGAAGGACAGCCGGTCGCGCCCCGGCTCGAAGTCGGTGATCGTGGCGTGCTGCCCCGGCTCGGTGAAGACGAACAGGTCGCGTCCGTCCCGGCCGGTCATCGTCTGCTTGTCCTGCTCCGCCACCAGAATGTCGTCCTTCGCGCCGCCGGTCAGCGCGACGCCCGCCTTGGTGCCGATCACCAGTTGCGGCGCGTCTGGACGGTCGGGCTCGGCGTCGTTGGGGCGCCGTTCGACGAAGACGAACACGTCGTCCTGGATGTGCTCGGTGTCGGTGTTGCGCAGGATGATATCGGCGAGTGTGGTGTTCTCGATCTCCTCCAGGGTCTCGGCGTCGAAGCCCTGGTTCTGGTACCAGAAGCGGTCGCCGTCGCGCAGGGCCTCGAACTGGTCGGCAATGATCCGCTGGAAGGTCGGGCCGACGACAGCGCCATCCGCGTGCCCTTCGGACAGGCCGCCCGTCCACAGGTCAACCTCGTCGACGGTCTTGAAGGCCCGTTTCAGGGCCTCCACCGTCGCGGCGTCGTCGGTGATGTCCGCGAAATCGTCGTAGGGCTCCATGCCCAGCGCCTCGCGGGTACCGTTCAGGGTTTCCAGGCCCATGTCTCGCCCGCGCTGGATGTTGATGGCCGCCAGATCGCTGGCCACCGGCGGATCGAACAGGAAGTTGCGCAGGTCCTCGACGATGCGGGCGTCCATGGCCTGGGACAGGTCGGATGCCAGGTGCCGCAGGAAGCCGTCCGCACCGGAATGCGCTGCAAACTCTCCCGGCGGCATGAAGAAGGTGTCGCGCAACTCGCTGGCCGGCCCGACGACCTGGCCCCCCTCGCCCAGCCGCTCGGTCTCCGCCGACACCATGGAGTGCCCGAAGCGGAAGGCGGCGCCGGCGAATTCCGCGGTGATGCGCGGATCAACGGACGGATCGTAGCCGTCGTATTTCGATAAGGCACCGGGACCCAGCAAGTGCGGCAGGAACTCGTTGTGCGTGATGCGGGCGATCTCCGCCGTGACGATGGCGCGCGCCTGATCGTACAACTCGTCGCCGGTCAGGTCGGGATCCTCCCGCTTCAGCCGGTCGACCTGGTGGTTGTGTTCGCGCACGAACAGCGTCTGGAGCGCGGTGAGGGACGGGTTCTCCGCGGCGCGGCTGTCGCCCGCCAGGAACTGTCCGTCGGCGATGGGCAGGTTGTCGCCCGCCGAAGTCTTCAGGTGCCCGTCGGCGAGGCGCAGGCGTGCGGCGGTCGCGGCGTCGGAGCCATAGACCATCGAGGCGTCTTCCCAGCCCGTCACCGCGTTGACCGCGATGGTCGGATTTCCGGAACCCGTACCGCTGTCCGGATCGGTTTCGACGCGGGTCAGCGGGATTACGCCGTTGGCAGGAAGGTCCGGGTCGCCGTCCGGGACCTGGACGTCCACGCGCGTCGTCCCGTCGGGCACCGTCACGCTGATGTCGTGGTCGACGAACTGGCCCCAGGCGTACATCATCCCGGAGACACCCTCCAGGTTTCCCACGGCGGGGTCGCCCTCTCCGACGACGAGGTTGCTGATCGTGCGGGGGTTCGGACCACCGACAAGGGTCGAGACACCGTCGGCGTAGCGTGCGTCGGCGATCCGCGTAAGCGCGGAGCCGGTGGCGTTGAAATCGGGGTGGGCGCGGCTGTTGTCCGCGCCGTCGAAGGTGCGAAACTGCATGGTGTGCCCCTCCAGAGCCCTTCTCTGGCCAAGCCGGGGGAAGCAGGCTGGGTACACACATGGCCCGGCTTGGGCGCAGGGATGCGGTTCGGCCTCGGGCAACGAGGCAGAGTGGACGCATCAGGGCTGGTTGAGGGCGCTGCCGGGTCGGCACGAAAGGCCAAATGACAAGCGCCGTAATTATGACCGAACGCGAGGAACAGGCCAAAACCCGGAGTATCCGCCGCTAGGATTCGGCGGGCGGATGATTTCCGTCCTGGCAGGATGGCGTCGGGCGTGAGCCGACACCATCTTGCCGACACCATAAACAGGCCCGTCCATCATCTCTCAATCTCATACGGCCAGAGAGCGGCGCATTCAGGAGAGCGGCCGGTGTCCCTTCAGGCAGGCCGCACTATTCCCATGGGTATTCCCATGGTCGCGGGAGATGTCCTTCCCGCCACTCTCATCCCGTCACGAAGAATCCCGCGTGCACGGCGCCCGGTGCCACGCCCAGCAGCGTCACCGTGCCGCCGCCGCCCAGGCTGATCACCGCGTTGCCGTCCGACGCGCCGACGGTCCAGGGGGCCGCGGCGGCCGTCAGGATGGTGTCGCCCTCGGCGGCGTTGAAGTCGCCCACCACATCTTCGCCGCCGGTCACGAATCGGTCGGCCCCGGCGGCGCCGAACAGCGTGTCGATGCCCAGGTTGCCGACCAGCAGGTCGTCGCCCGCCTCGCCGAACAGCAGGTCGTCCCCCTGCCCGCCGAACAGCGAATCATCGCCGACGCCGCCATAGAGCTGGTCAGCCGCCATGTTGCCGTACAGCGCGTCGACCTCCTCGGCGCCGAACAGGAAATCGCCGTCCTGCCCGCCGAACAGCGTATCGGCCCCGGCATTGCCGTGCAGCACGTCGTTGCCCCAGTTGCCGAACAGCGCATCCGCACCACCCGCACCCGTCATCGTATCGCTGCCCGCGTTGCCGGTCAGCGTGTTGGCGCCGTCGTTGCCGGTCACGGCGTCGTTGCCGGCCCCGGCGACGGCGTTCTCGATCAGCGCGCGCGGGTCGCCGTCCGGCAGGGTGGCGTTGGCGACGTTGCCGCGTGCCAGCGTCGCAAGGTTCGTCTGGTCGAGCCGCGCCAGTTGCGCCGAGGAGAAGGTGCTCCAGGCGCCGGGCATCAGGTTGACCGTCACGGCGGTGGTGTAGGCCGACAGGTCGTAGGTGTCGGTGCCGCCGCCGTCCCACGTTGTCTCGAAGATGATGCCCTGCCCCGGCGTGAAGCTGTACAGGGTGTCGCCCGCGTTGGTGGCATAGTTGGCGCCGTACAGCTTCTGGATGGCGGCGATGTCGTCGAGCATCGGGCCCTTCGCGAAGGAGCCGGGCTGCACGGTGATGCCGGTGCTGAGCGAGGCGCCGGTGAACGAGCGGTAGCTCATCACCGTCAGTTCCATCACATCGAGGCCGGCGTCGGCCACGCCCGCCGAGCCGAACTGCGCCGCCTCGTGCGGGTGCTTGAGGCCCAGCGAATGGCCGATCTCGTGCACCGCCGTGAAGAAGTCGTAAGCACCCGGTGTCCAGACGGCGTCGGCGGACAGCCGCGTACCGAACCACGTGTCGCCGCCGATATCCGATCCCGACGGGTAGTAGGAATGCGCGGTGCCGACGCCGCTGCTGCCGGCGAAGCGCAGGTCGGCCACCGCCGCCGGCTCCGACATCGGGCTGAAATTGAGGTTCGCCACCCGCGCCCAGGACGCCAGGGCCGCCGCCGTGGCACTCTGCTGCGCGGCGTTGAGCGCCGTGAACCCGCTGAACGGCTCGCTGCCGGCGGCGTAGTCGGTCCACCGCGAGGCCGTCGTGGGGAAGCCGTAGCTGAGCGTCGCCGTATCCCACTTCACGCCTTCCAGCAGCGTGTCGATGGCGGGATTGCCCGTCTGCCCAACGATGATCGTGCCGGCCATGCCGCCCGTCCTTTCTTGGTTCGTGCACGGCCGAAGCCGCGGGACGGCGACGTTAACCAAGAAGCCGTGGCATTTCTGGGGCAATCAGGCCCGCTTGCCTACCCCTGCCGGCCCACCCCCGCCGCATGCGCCCGCGCCAGGGCGGCGAAGCCGGGCACGTCGATCTCCTCGGCCCGCGCGGTGGGAAGCAGCCCGGCCTCGGCCAGCAGCGCCTCGGCGTTGCCCAGCGTTTTCAGGCTCTGGCGCAGCATCTTGCGGCGCTGACCGAAGGCGGCGGCGGTTACCGCCTCCATGGCCGCCCAGTCGGCCGGTTCCGGGTCGGCACGCGGCGTCAGGTGGACCACGGCGGACTCCACCTTGGGCGGCGGCGTGAAGGCGCGGGGCGGCAGGTTGAATTGCACCCGCGCGTCCGCCCGCCACTGCGTGATGACCGACAGCCGGCCGTACGCCTTGCTGCCCGGCCGGGCGACGAGGCGGTCGGCGACCTCCTTCTGGAACATCAGGGTCAGGCTGACGTACTCGGCGATCCGCTTCAGCCAGCCGATCAGCAGTGGGGTCGCCACGTTGTACGGCAGGTTGGCGGCGATGGCGCGCGGTGCCGGGGCCAAGTCCACCGGATCGACGTCCAGCGCATCCGCCTCGATGATGGCCAGCCGCCCGTTCGCCGCCTGGACAAGGTCCTGCAGCGCGCCGATGAAGCGCTGGTCGCGCTCGATGGCGATCACCGCCTTGGCGTTGCTGGCGACCAGCGCGCGCGTCAGGCCGCCGGGGCCGGGGCCGACCTCGACCACGGTGACGCCGGTCAGGTCGCCGGCCGAGCGGGCGATGCGGCCGGTCAGGTTAAGGTCGAGCAGGAAGTTCTGCCCCAGCGCCTTGCGCGCGGCGAGGCCGTGCTGGGCGATCACGTCGCGCAGCGGCGGCAGGCTGTGAGGATCGAAGGCGGTGTCGGTCATCCCGCCCTTATAGGACGCCCGGGCTCAGTCGTCACGGCGCACGATGCGCACGCTCGACCGCCCCGACAGAACGGCCACCACAACCGCCACGACGATGGCGATCGGCAGCGCCACCGCAAGCGCCAGCAGCACCCCCGACGTCACCAGCAGCACGAGGCCGAGCACGATCCCGACCAGCACCGCCATGCCGACCGCGCCCAAGGCGCTGGAGACGTGTCGTGCCATGGCCTCAGCCCTCCTCCAGGAACGCGCGCACGGTGGCGATCTGCTCCTCGGTGCGCAGCGACGGGGCGTGGGCGGCGTGCGGCACCTCGACGATGCGGGCACCGGGGCCGCGGCGGCTCATCTCCTCCGCCGTCTCCGGCAGAAGCAGGTCCGAATCGGCGCCGCGCAGCACCAGGACCGGGCAACGGATGCGGTCCCACACGCCCCACATGTCCACATCCGCCACCGGCTGCGTGGTGAAGGGCTTGGCGATGCCGGGATCGTAGGCGAGGCCGTAGGTGCCATCCGGGCGGCGGCGCGCGCTGTGCTCGGCCATGTGGCGCCATTCCTCGTCCGGCATCGTGCCGAACCCCATGAGGACGAAGCGCAGGTAGCTCTCCACCCCGGCCAGATCGTCGAACACCGGGTCCTTTCCGACGTAGTCTGCGATGCGCTGCAGCCCTTCCTTGGCGACCAGCGGCCCGACGTCGTTGATCACCAGCCGGCGGATGGGCGTGTTGGGCTGCGCCGCCAGGATCATGCCCAGCAACCCGCCCATGGAGGTGCCGATCCAGTCGACCGCCTCCACCTCCAGCCGCGCGATCAGCGCGGTCAGGTCGGCCATGTACTGGGGGTACGTGTAGAAGTCGGGGTTGACGAGCCAGTCGCTCTTGCCACGCCCCACGACGTCCGGGCAGGCGACGCGCCAGCGATCGGCCAGCGCCAGGGCGAGCCGGTCGAAGTCGCGGCCGTTGCGCGTCAGCCCGTGCACGCAGATGGCGGTGCGCGACGCGTCCTCCCGCCCCCACTGGGTGTAGGCGACACGGTGGAAGCCGGCGGCACTGAGCCCCAGGTAGCTGCGTTCGGACATCGGCATGGCACCGCCCCCTCCCGTTTCGAGTTCGCGGCAGTGTACGCGCGCGTGCGTCAGCGCGGAAGCTCGGCGGTCTGTTTCGGCAGGCGCGCCGACGGCTCCGCCGCCTTGGGATCGAAGGGATGCGAGGTCGCGGGGTACAGCCGGCGCACGAGTTGCACGTACGCCTGCGTCTCGGCGTACGGCGGCACGCCGCGATAGCGGTCCACCGCCCCCTCCCCGGCGTTGTAGCCGGCCAGCGCCAGCGTGACGTCGCCGCGGAAATAGGCCAGCAGCCAGCGCAGGTACTTAATGCCGCCGCGGACGTTCTCCTGCGGGTCGAAGACGTCGCGCACGTCGAAGCGGTCCGCCGTTTCCGGGATCAACTGCATCAGGCCGGCCGCCTCCTTGGGCGACACGGCGTCGGTGCGAAAGGCGCTTTCCACCTGGATCACCGCCATGACCAGCGCCGGGTCCAGCCCATACTTGGGCGCCAGGTCCTGCACCATGCGCACGATCTCCTCCGGCGGGGCGACCGGCACGCGGACAGGTCCGGCCCCGGGCCGGCAGTAGGGGCGGATGTGGCCCATGCGGCCGGGCACGTACTTGACCAGCTTCTGCGCGTCGGCGTGACCGCGGGTGGCGGCGGCGCGCAGCCACGCGGTGCCGACACGGCGGTTGCGCGCCACGCCGTTGCCGAACAGGTAGCGCCGCGCCACGCGGTAGGCGGCCCCGGCGTCGCCGGCCTCGGCCGCTTCGCAGTCGGCGGCGAAGGTCCCGCGGCGCGGCGCCGGAGGGGGAGCCGGCAAAGCCGCCACGGCCGGCGCGGTCGCCGTGCCGCGCACCACGGTCACGCCGTTGGCGCGCTCCACCGCCGCACCGCCGGCGCGCGTCTTCGCCTCGGCCGGGACAGCCAGGGCGAGTATGGCGGCGGCGAGGATCGCCAGCGGCTTGACGGTGTACAGCATAATCCCTCGAACCACGAACCCGGCCGGGAGTATGGGGACGCCACGGCGGGTCGGCAAGGCCACCACCGGCCCGCCGAACCGGGCTCCGACCATCGCCCTACTCCGTTCGGGCGTCTTTCGCCATCCATAGCAAGCGTGGCAGCGTGGCTGAACTCCCAGCGCGGCGCTGCGACTTGCCGCCGCCCCCGCCCGCCACCCACATCGCGCCTTGATGCCCGATCACTACGATCCCCTTCTCGTCGCGCTGTCGTTCGTCGTCGCCGTGTTCGGTGGCTATGTGGCGCTCGACCTCGCCTCTCAGGCCCGCACCGCGGATCGCCACCGCAGCGTCCGGCTGGCCGCCGCCGCCCTGGCGCTCGGCGTCGGCATCTGGTCGATGCACTTCATCGGCATGCTGGCGATGCGGACGGCGGCGCCCGTATCCTACGACATCGGCCTGACGGCGCTGTCCTTCGCGCTGGCCGTGGGCGTGTGCGGCGCCGGGCTGTTCGCCGTCGCGCGCAACGTGCCCAGGCGCTTCACCGTGCCGGTCGCGGGCACGCTGACCGGACTCGGCATCGTGTCGATGCATTACGTCGGCATGGCGGGCATGCAGATGCCGGCGCGCCTCGCCTACCACGCGGGGCTGGTCTCGGTGTCGGTGGTGATCGCCATCGCCGCATCGACAGCCGCGCTGTGGCTGGCCTTCCGCGCCACGCGCCTGTGGCATCGGATGGGCGGCGCCCTGGTAATGGGGCTGGCGGTGGTCGACATGCATTACATCGGCATGGCGGCGGCGCACGCCGAGCCCGGCGGGCACTCCGCCATGGACACCGGCGCGGGGCTGGCCTTGTCGACGCCGCTGCTGGCCGAGATCACCGGGGCGGGCGCCCTGCTGCTGCTGTCGCTGGCGTTGGCGTCGTCGCTGGTCGACCGCTGGCTGGCGGCCGAGACGTCGGCCGGGCAGGAGGCCCGATACCGGGCCATTGTCGATACCGCCGTCGACCCGATCGTCGTCGTCGACGAGACGGGCGCCATCCAGTCCTTCAACCGGGCGGCGGAGACGACCTTTGGCTATGCGGCCGCCGAGGTGGTCGGTGCCAACGTCAAGATCCTCATGCCCGACCGGCACGGCGCCGCGCACGACGAGTATCTGGCGCATTTCCGCCGGACCGGAGAGCGGCGGATCATCGGCGTCGGACGCGAGGTGGAGGGGCGGCGCAAGGACGGCACCACCTTCCCGCTCGACCTGTCCGTGGCGGAATGGCGGGCCAGGCGGCGGCGCTACTTCACCGGCATCATGCGCGACGTCACCCGCCGCAAGGCCGCCGAGGACGCACTGCGCACCGCCAAGGAAGAGGCCGAACTGGCGCGGGAAGAGGCGCTGCGCGCCAAGGACCGGGCCGAACGCGCCGACCACGCCAAGACCAAGTTCCTGGCCGCCGCCAGCCACGACCTGCGCCAGCCGCTGCAATCGCTGTTCTTCTTCGCGCACGCGCTGTCTGACAAGCTGCAAGGCCACCCGACGGCGGACCTGCTGGCCAGCATGACGGAATCGCTGGACGGGCTGAAGGCGCTGCTCGACAGCCTGCTGGACGTGTCCAAGCTGGACGCCGGCGTGGTCCGGCCCAGCATCACGGAGTTCGCGCTCAGCCCCCTGCTCGACCGGCTCGCCAACGAATACGCCCCCCGCGCCGCCGATGCCGGTCTGCGCCTGCGCTTCGTGCCGACACGGGCGTGGACGCGCAGTGATCCGGCTCTGCTGGAACGCATCATCCGCAACCTGATCGAGAACGCCATCCGCTACACCAAACGCGGCTCCATCCTGCTGGGCTGCCGGCGGGCCGGCGGCACGCTGCGCGTCGAGGTGGTGGACACCGGCGTCGGCATCCCGGACGCCAAGCACGACGAAGTGTTCCAGGAGTTCACCCAGCTCGCCAACCCCGAACGCGACCGCCGCAAGGGCCTCGGCCTCGGCCTCGCCATCGTCAAGCGGCTGGCGGCCCTGCTGGGCCATGCGATCACGCTGCGCTCACGGCCGGGCGTGGGCAGCGCCTTCGCGCTCACCATCCCAGCCGTGCACCCCCGTGCCATGCCGCGCCCGGCCCGCGTGGCCCCGAGCCGCGCCGCCGGGAAGGGGCTCGTCGTGGTGGTCGACGACGACGCCATCATCCTGCTCAGCATGCGCGCCATGCTGGAGGAATGGGGCTACGACGTGGTCGCCGCCATGTCGGCGGACGAGGCGGTGGACTCCCTGCTCAGCCTGGGCCAGCAACCGAACCTCATCGTCGCCGACTACCGCCTGCGCGAGGGACGGACGGGGCTGCAGGCGATCCGCGACATCTATGGCGTGTGCGGCGTGCGCGTGCCCGCCGTCGTCCTGACCGGCGACACCGACCCCGACCGCATCGCCGAGGTGCAGCAGAGCGGCCACACCCTGGTGCACAAGCCGATCTCCCCCACCATGCTGCGCGACATCATCGCCGCGGCGGCGTGACGCTCACGGCGCCGGTCACGACGTCGGCACGCCCGTCGCGGGAACTTCGGTGCGAAGCGGCTGGGACGGCTGCATCGGCACCAGCACTTGCGCCGGATAGGTGTAGGCGGCCCCGGAGCTCATGTCGACGGCGGCGCCGATGATGCCGCCCGCGATGATGTTGCCGAACGCCGCGCCGGCGGTCGTGCTCTCCACCGTGGTCTGGCCCGCATGCCCGTCAGCCGACGAACAGGTCACGCTCAACGGCCCATAGGCCTTGGTGACCGTGGTCGAGCCTGGGGTGCGCGGCACCGACCATGACCCCTTTTCGTTGCTGAGCTTGCACTCGGCCGCCTTCTGCGGGTTGGTATCGACGGCCACGGTCTGCGTGGTACCCGCCGTGATGGATGCACAGGCGCCAAGACCCGACGCCAGAGCGAGCAGGGCACCAAAACGCACGATTCCTGTCAGCATATTTCCCCCAGTCAACGAACCACCCGCCCGACCCCGAACCTCGGAGAGCGTGACCAGCGGCTTACACCACCGGGAATAGCATGCCCCACGAAAGCGCGACAAGCAGCACGATGATCCGTTCGCGAGTTTCCGCACCTTCCGGTGCTTTGCCGGACGCCGCCGCACACCATCTCTTGGAAGCGGTTCACGAGCGGTGGTTCGGCATGCGGCGTCTCCTGCGCGGTCTGGGTGTGATTCTTCTGGTCCTGTTGCTGGCGCCGGTGGTGCTGGCCGCGGGCGGCTGGCTGTGGTTGAAGGGCGAATTGCCGCAGCATGACGGGACGGTCACCGTGCCGGGGCTGCTGCGCCCGGTGCAGATTCTGCGCGATGCGGACGCCGTGCCCCATATCTTCGCCGCCACCGAGGAGGACGGCTACTTCGCGCTGGGCTACGTGCACGCGCAGGATCGGCTGTGGCAGATGGAGATGATGCGCCGGGTCGGGTCCGGGCGCCTGTCGGAGCTGTTCGGCACGCGCTTCGGCGACTGGACGCTGCGCTATGACCGGCTGATGCGCACGCTGGGCTTCTACGCCCAGGCAGAAGCGAGCCTGCAGGCGCTGGCGCCGGAGGTGCGGCAGGCGTTCGACGCCTACGCGGCCGGCGTCAACGCCTACCTCGCCACGCGGCGCGAGGCCCTGCCCATCGAGTTCCAGCTGCTGCGCCACGCGCCGGAGCCGTGGAAGCCGGCCGACAGCATGGTGTGGGCCAAGCTGATGACGCTGCAGCTCGCCGGCAACCACCGGGAGGAACTGACCCGCACCCGTGTCCTGCAACGCCTGGGGCCGGAGCTGGCGGAAGACCTCTACCCGCCCACCGCCGCGGCGGGGCCGGTGACGCTGGCGGCGGAACTGGGCGCCCTGCCCTTCGACCGCGCGCTCGCGGCACTGCCGCCGCCACTGGGGTTCGACCAGGCGTCGAACGAGTGGGTGCTGGCCGGCACGCGCACCAGCACCGGCAAGCCGATCCTCGCCAACGACCCGCACCTGGGGCTGGAGGCGCCGATCCTCTGGTATCTCGCACGCATCGTCACCCCCACCTTCACCGTTGCCGGCGCCACCGCGCCCGGCGTGCCGTTCCACCCGCTGGGCCACAACGGCCACGTGGCCTGGGGCTTCACCAACACGCACAGCGACGTGCAGGACCTGTTCGTCGAGAAGCTCGACCCACGGGATCCCAACCGCTACCTGACCCCGGCCGGCAGCGAACCCTTCACCACCCGCACGGAGACCATCACCGTCGCCGGCCAGCCGGACGACGTGCTGACCGTCCGCCACACGCGGCACGGGCCGGTGTTGAGCGGCTTGGACGGCAACGACGACGCCACGCCGCCCGGCCACGTGCTGGCGCTGGCCTTCACCGGCTTGTCGGAGCGCGACACCTCGGCCGAGGCGCTGTACCGCCTGAACCACGCCCGCTCGGCCGCCGAAGTGCGCGAGGCGCTGTTCCTGCATCAGGCGCCGCAGCAGAACGTCGTCTATGCCGACACTGGCGGCGCGGTCGGGTTCATCGCCCCCGGCCTCGTCCCGGTGCGCCGCAAGGGGGACGGGCGCGTCCCGGTGCCGGGCTGGACGGGGGAGTACGACTGGACCGGGGTCATCCCCTTCGATGCGCTGCCGCAGGCGGAGAACCCGGACTCCGGCCAGTTCGTCAACGCCAACAACGCCGTGGTCGGGCCCGACTACCCGCACGTCCTGGCCGTCGACTGGCCCGACCCCTACCGCGCCGCCCGCATCGCCGAGTTGCTGCGCAAGGACCGCCACACGGTGGAGGACGCCGTCGGCCAGCAGATGGACTCCGTCTCCCTGGCCGCGCGCGACCTGCTGCCGCTGATGCTGGCGGCGCCGGTGACCGATCCGCTCGCCCGCCAAGTGGTGGAGCGGCTGAAGTCCTGGGATTACGCCATGCACCGCGACCGGCCGGAGCCGCTGCTGTTCGAGGCCTGGCTGCGCAGCCTGTCCCGCGCCCTGTTCGCGGACGAGTTGGGGCCGCTGTTCGGCGAATATTTCTGGAACCGGCCGCGCACCGTTCACCACGTGCTGGGTACGGCACCGCGCTGGTGCGACGATACGGCGACCCCGGCCGCGGAGAGCTGCGCCGACATCCTCGTCCGCTCGCTCGACCGGGCGCTGGCGGAGTTGAAGGAGAAGCACGGCGCCGACCTCGCCGCGTGGCGCTGGGGCGATGCGCACGTCGCACCACTGGCGCACGCGGTGCTGGGCAAGGTGCCGGGGCTGGGGCAGTTCGCCAAGCTCGCCACGCCGACGGACGGCAGCACCACCACCGTCAACCGCGCCACCACCCGCTACGCCAACGCCGAAGCGCCCTTCGCCGACGTGCACGGGGCGGGCTACCGTGCGGTCTACGACCTCGCCGACCTCGGCAACTCCCGCTATGTTATCGCCACTGGGCAGTCGGGCAACCCGTTCTCGCCGCACTGGGGCGACTTCGTCGCGCGATGGCGCGACGGCGGCACGGTGCGGCTGGCCGGCGACCCCGGCACGCTGACGGCCGCCGGTGCGCGCGAACTCACCCTCCAGCCCGTCACCCCCAACCCCGACACACCCAGCGAAAGCCGCACGCCATGACCGGAGCGCCAACCGTCACCCTGGACGTCACCCTGGAGGACGTGCGGGCCGCCGCCGGACGCCTGGCCGGCCGCATCGCCCGCACCCCGGCCGAGCCGGCGCCCCGCCTGTCGGAGATGGCCGGCTGCACGATCTTCCTCAAGCTGGAAAACCAGCAGCTCACCGGCTCCTTCAAGGAGCGCGGCGCCCTGAACAAGCTGCTGGCCCTGACGGAGGCGGAGCGCACGGCCGGTGTCGTCGCCATGTCGGCCGGCAACCATGCCCAGGCGGTGGCCTGCCATGCCCAGCGCCTGGGCATCGCGGCGACCATCGTCATGCCCAGCTTCACCCCCTTCACCAAGGTCGAGCGGACGGAGAGCTTCGGCGCCCGCGTCGTGCTGGAGGGCGAAACGCTGAGCGAGGCCGCCGCCTTCGCCCTCGATCTGGCCGCGCGCGAGGGGCTGTGCTTCGTGCACCCCTACGACGACCCGCTGATCGCCGCCGGCCAGGGCACCGCCGGGCTGGAGTTCCTGGAGACGGTGCCAGACCTCGACGCGCTGGTGGTGCCGGTGGGCGGCGGCGGGCTGATCGCCGGCGTCGCCGCGGCGGCCAAGGGGCTCAAGCCCGGCATTCGGGTGTTCGGCGTCGAGTGCGCCATGTACCCGTCGATGCGCCAGGCGCTGCACGGCCAGCCGATCGCCTGCAACGGCGTCACCATCGCCGAGGGCATCGCCGTCAAGGCGCCGGGGGCACTGACGCTGGAGATGGTGCGCCGGCACGTGGACGATATCCTGCTGGTCAGTGAGGAGGCGCTGGAAACGGCGGTCTACCGCATGGTGACCGTGCAGAAGCTGGTCGCCGAGGGCGCCGGGGCCGCCGCGCTGGCCGCCGTGATGACCGAGCCGGACCGGTTCCGCGGCAAACGGGTGGGCCTGCTGGTGTCCGGCGGCAACATCGACGCGCGCCTCCTGGCGCAGGTGCTCATGCGCGGGCTTGTGGTGGAGGGCCGCGTGGTGCGCCTGCGCATCGGCCTGACCGACGCGCCCGGCGCGCTGGCCAAGGTGACGCGCATCCTGGGCGAGGCCGGCGCCAACATTGTCGAGATCTACCACCAGCGCCTGTTCCACGACGTGCCGGTGAAGATGGCCGAGATCGACGTGATCCTGGAAACCCGCGACCGCCTGCACGTCCAGCAGATCGTCGACAAACTCACCGGCGCCGGCTTCCCGACCGAGCTGATGGTGGATGTGTCCTGAATATCCCTTCCTCGCCTCCGGCGGGGGAGGGAGAAAAACTACCCCAGTTCCTTGTACCCGCCGCGGAAGTACAGAAGCGGCTTGCCGTCCTCGCGGCTCTCCAGGCGGCGGACGCGGCCGACCAGGATCACATGGTCGCCGCCGTCCAGCATGCTCTCCAGGTCGCACTCGATGGTCGCGAGGCAGCCCTTGAGGAGCGGGACGCCGGTCTCGCCGCGCTCGGCCGCCACGCCGTCCCAGCGTTCCTGCAGGTTGCGGTTGGCGAAACGGTTGGACAGGTCCTGCTGATCGTCGGCCAGGATGTTCACGGCATAGGCCCTGGCGCTCTCGAACGCGGCCAGCGACTGCGAGGCGCGGCCCAGGCAGAACAGCACCAGCGGCGGGTCCAGCGACACCGAGGAGAAGGAGTTGACCGTCACCCCCACCGGTGTCCCGTCGGGCTCCACCGTGGTGATGACGGTGATGCCGGTGGCGAAGCATCCGAGGGCGTTACGGAAGGCCCGAGAGTCGATGGTCATTGCGGTCCTGGCCGAACGGTGGGAACCAACCGGGAGTAACGCACGGCCGCACGCGGCGCAAGCCGGAACTGCCGGTGAGCCGGGCAAAGGCACAGGACAGGTGCGTTAAACGGATCTTAAGGAAGAACGCGCAGGCTTCCGCCGCAGAATCCCGGCCTGGAATCGCGATCCTCACGCATGGCAGCCAACCCCGCCGGCACCGAACAGCCAATCATCATCAAGAAGAAAAAGGGCGGTCACGGCGGCCATCACGGCGGCGCGTGGAAGGTGGCCTACGCCGACTTCGTGACCGCGATGATGGCGTTCTTCCTGCTTCTGTGGTTGCTGAACGTCACCACCTCCGACCAGCGAAAGGGCATCGCCGACTATTTCGCGCCGGTGTCAGTCAGCCGCGAGACGTCGGGCTCCGGCGGTCTGCTCGGCGGCCAGACGGTCACGGTGCCCGGCGCCCAGATCTCCCCCTCCTCGCCCATGTCGGCCGACGTGCCGACCTCCGGCCCGCCCGGACAGGCGGCGCAGGCGCCCGAAGACGCGGTGACCGAGGTGGGCGAGCCCAACGCCTCCGGCCCCGGCACCGGCGCCGAAATGCCGGCCGAGCAGCGCCCGAACGAAAACCGCATGGAGTACCAGCAGCGCCTGGAGCAACTCGCCAAGCAGCTCGGCGTGCCAGGCCAGAAGATGGGCGAGAAGCTGGCCGACTTCGCCGAACGCGTGACCGAGGCGGTGGGGAACCTTCAGGCGCAGCAGAAGGAAGCGCGCCAGTTCCAGCAGACCGCCAACGAGATTCGTCAGGCCATCCAGTCCATACCCGAGCTGGAGCCGCTGGCGCAGAACCTGATGATCGATCAGACGCCGGAAGGGCTGCGCATCCAGATCGTCGACCAGGACCGCGTGTCGATGTTCCCCGGCGGTTCCGGCCAGATGTACCCGCAGACGCGCCAGCTCGTCATGCAAGTGGGTCAGGCGCTGGCCAAGCTGCCCAACAAGCTGTCCATCAGCGGCCACACCGACGGCACACCCTTCGCCGCCGGCAGCACGCGCGACAACTGGGATCTCTCCGCGGAACGCGCCAACGCCACCCGGCGCGCCCTGCAGGCAGGCGGCATCGCCGACAGCCGGGTGCAGGACGTGGTGGGCCGCGCCGACCGCGACCTGCTGGTGCCCGACCAGCCCGGCAGCCCGCGCAACCGCCGCATCAGCATCGTCCTGCTGCGCGAGACCGCCGCTGCCCCGCCCGCCGCCGGCGGCCAGTCGCCTCAGCCGCAGGCACCGGGCCGGTAACGTCGTCCCGCGTTCGGCCTCATGTGTGTCCGGCAAACAATCGACGGGCTGTTGACCCGGCTCAAGTCGCGCTACACTTTGCGTCGCGGCAACGAGGCGATGGAAACGGTGGACGAGCTGTTGAGCACCCTGCTCTCGCACCCGACCGAGGAGGTGATCCGCCAGGGTCTCCACGACCACCTCGACTGGGTGCGGCGCCGGCTCAGCGCCGCCACCGACGAGATCGGCCGCGCGTTCTTCGGCCAGCAGCCGGTTCCCCCGGCCCAGGTGCACGTGCAATAGGGGCTCCATGTCGGTCATCCAGCCGCAGACGCGACCGCTGCAACAGTTCTTCCGATCCGGGCCGATGCCCTGCCCCTACTTGCCGGGCCGGGTGGAGCGCAAGCTCTTCACGCGACTGTCCGGCCCCTACGCGTCCGAGGTGAACTCGACCCTGTCGCGCGCGGGATTCCGCCGCAGCCACGACATCGTCTACCGGCCGGTGTGCCCGACCTGCTCGGCCTGCGTACCGGTGCGCATCCCCGTGGCGGCGTTCGACATGACGCGCTCGCAGCGCCGCGTGCTGCGCGTCAACCAGGATCTGTCGCTGACCGAGGTGCCCGCCGTCGCCACCGGCGAGCAGTACCGGCTGTTCGCCGGCTATCAGTCCTCCCGCCATGGCGATTCCGACATGGCGCGCATGGCCATGGCCGACTTCGCCGCGATGATCGATGAGGGGCGCGCCGACACCAGCCTGTTCGAGGCGCGGGAATCCACCGGCCGGCTGCTGGGCTGTATGCTTACCGACCGGCTGGCCGACGGTTTCTCCGCCGTCTACAGCTTCTACGACACCAAGCAGGAGCGGCGCAGCGTCGGCTCCTACATGATTCTCAGCCTGATCGAACGCGCGCAGGACGAAGGGCTTCCGTACGTCTACCTGGGCTACTGGATCGCGCAAAGCCGCAAGATGGCCTACAAGGCGCGCTTCCGCCCGCTGGAGGCGCTGGGCCGCGACGGCTGGGACCGCCTGCCCGACACCGCCTGACGCCTCCAGCGCCACGCCGGACCACAGCCGACTACGGGCTTTCCGAAGCTTGCATGCCTTCGGCATCGCGGCAATATTGCCTGAGGGGCTTGGTCGTTGGTACTACCATCTCCGGGTGGGCGCGTAGGGTATTCCCTCCGACGGCGCACGCGGGATGGCGGCCGGCGACGGGAATAATCGAACGGGCTCAGCCCGTCGGAAGGAACAGGGAGATCCGCCTTTGAACGCTCTGCTTGGCTTGAGCAGGGTGATCGACGCGCTCAACGAGGCCGTCGGTCGTCTTGTCTACTGGCTGGTGCTGGTCGCGGTGATCATCAGCGCCGGCAACGCCTCCGTCCGCTACCTTCTCAGCACCAGCTCGAACGCCTGGCTGGA